>Ga0123340_1007373_pt1 | contig 10492 bp, 7 predicted proteins | sample SirMexnodulemix_FD_89961 | JGI IMG/M metagenome (GOLD analysis project Ga0123340, IMG submission 89961) | Root nodule microbial communities of legume samples collected from Mexico - Siratro Mexico nodule mix | ecosystem: Host-associated > Plants > Roots > Nodule | place: Mexico: Nepantla...
ATATATATATATATATATTAGCAAGTTCAGAAAATATTGAAGATATATAGTCAATTACCAAAAATTAGCTAGTATATGTAAATAAACATAGGAGATTTAACATTGATCACAACTCCAAAATAAAATATCTATCATGATACCTCTGCAATAGGGTATAGTATGCGGAGGGTAGTTTTGGAAGGAGACTAAAAAGGAGTTATATTAATAGAGAAAAGGAGATTTAAATAGCAATTGCCTAGATTTAATTTTGATTAGATGAAATGGTAAATAATAAGTGGTCTTTTCTTCCTACACCTCGTAATTTCTAACCATACCCTCATGATTTGAAAATGGTATTTTATCTTTTATAAAAGTGACTTTCGACTTATCTGTTCTGAAAATCTTCTAAAATAAGTTTTTCAAAAATTTTGGAACGAGATTTTCATAACAATATGATTTTCGGAACATAATTTATGGTACACATGAAATATATCTTGAAATAAGCATTTCAAAATAAAATTTATAGAACGAGCTTATCAAAACATACATCATACCTTTAAAAAAAAACATTTCCATAACACATTAAACGAGTTCCAAAATAAGTTTTCTGAAAAAAAAAATTCAAAAACAAACTTTCTAAAAAATGCTTCTAGAACGAGTATTTTGTAATGAATTTTCTTTCCACGACAAACTCTCTCTCTTCTTCCTCTTAAAGAAAGTAGTGGGGAATGAATTTGAAGTGAGAACGGCATAACAACACAATGATGGAAAAGGTGACCGTAGCCGCGGTGGTGGCGTGATACAATAAGGGAGGTATTTTGGTCTTCTTCTATTAAAATAGAGTGAAATTAATAATAAATGGGGTGTACGAGGAAAAACCCAATAAGTTGAGGTAAAGTATGTTTCCCTCTATGGGCTTCCAAGACTGCTTCTTTACCTCTAAGTCTTTCTTCAAGTATCTCCAAAATTTTTAAAATTGTCCAAATTATCCTTAAAATAATAGTGTAGAGATGAAATTGTCCCTGCATCTCCAATTTTGAAAATTATTTTTTTGAAACAGGGTGTTTCGTAATTCAAAAAACTTGTTTTAGAATAATCTGTTCCGAAATTATATATTAACTTTTGGAACAGGTTGTTCTAGAACAGATTCTTTGAGTTACAAAACAACTTATTCCGAAATAATAATACAATGAAAAACCTATTCTGGAACAGCTAATTTCATAGTACTAACTTACGGAATATTCAGTTCCGAAACTTAATCAACAAGTTCTGAAACAATTTTTTTGTAACAAATTCTCATCTTCAAATCTATTTCGAAACAATTATATTGACTTACAAAATGCTCAGTTTCGAAACTTAATCAATAATATATTTTAGAATAAGTTATTACATAACATATTTTTACCCCTAAATATACATTTTGAAACTGAAAGGACATAAAAGGTAATTTTAAATATTTTGGAAATGCCTTAAGAAGGCTTGGAAGTGACAAATTCTTCCTCCACCCCCATACCCTCTTCCTGCACCCCATATAATTTTTTTCCATGACTGCCCTTTATGAAATTACATAAATACCCTCTCCTTCGTTTTTTGAAATTGTGAACCGGATGGGGGTGCATCCGGTTCTCATCTAAAAAAAAATACAAACCGGACGACTCCATCCGGTTCTCAACCCAGCAGATCGGAAAATCCTCAAATTCGCCTTTAACAGTCCCCCAAATCCCAAATCAACTATTCTAATCATCAATATCACATACTAATTGCTAATAAACATCACAAATTGGTTACCTAATGCTTTTATGAAGGATTAATTGAAAGATTTTGAATAACGAAGGAACAGAAGTCGCAAATGACTTACCTAAACCGGACGAAGGTTTTCTTAACCGGACGGTTTGTATTTTTTTTTTAAAATGAGAACCGGGTGTACCCCCCATCCGGTTCTCATTTTCAGAAAATTAAACCGGATGGCCTGGTCATCCGGTTGGGAAGGGGAGGAGTTTTATTAAGATAGGGGTATTTATGTAATTTCATGAAGGGTAGTTATGAAATAAAAAAATTATATGGGGGTGCAGGAAGAGGGTATGGAGTGGAGGAAGAATTTGTCCTTGGAAGTGCAGGAAAAAGCAGTCGGCTCCCAATCACTAACAGCCCACTTGCTTTCAGAATTTGGCAATTACTTCCTGGACCATATCAGTTCCAACCTGCACCATATCAATTTCGGAAATACCCATGCCCTTAACATTTTATTTCAAATACATGAAAGGGGTGTTTTCCAGTTTTACTAAAATACTTTTAGTGATAATTTAGTGAAATTTGTCTACTTTTATATACCAATGATTTTTTATGAATTGTAAAATATTTTAATATGAAATATCATAATTTTTTTTCCTTTTTAAACAAATTTTAATTATAATGAGCAAACACCACAAAACTTATTTATATTATTTGAAACTATTAATAAAAAATTCATAAAAAAAAATTCTATTGAAATTTTAACTTAATACACTCTTATAATATATTTAAAATCGAATCACTAGGTCTTTGTAAGAAGGTGAAAAGAGGAGACGTAATTGTAGCAAAAAAAGCTATATTCTTCTGTTATGTGTGAAAAATGCGAAATTTTGAAAAAGAAAAACATGTCTTGTTTTTCTACACAAATATAATAGGAAATAAGTTGAAATTATCACAAATATTTCAATAATATGTGTGTGTGCGTGTGTATATATATATATATATATATATATATGTTAATGTCATAAATGCTTTATTAATATTTATATTTTTATTTGTTACAATAATAATAATGATAATAAATAATAATTAAAAATACTAAACAATAAATAAAATAAAATTACTAAGAATAAAAATATTAATCTCACTTTTCATCATTTTAATCTTTTATATTTAATTTATAAAATTTAATTTTTCGCTTATTTTTTTACTTTTTTCTTTATATTTTTTACTTTCTTAATTTCTATCATATAATAATAAAAACATAAAAAATAAATTATTGGAGTTATATAAAGTAAAAAGAGATGATGTAACTTGTGAGGGCCACACAAATAAATTTAAACGACTAAAATAAGTATCATTAATAAGGACACTATTTGGTTTATGAAGCCATGTGACTTTGGTAGACACTAATAAACAATGACATATGCAGCTAACCAATCCCTTAATGATATTGTTTAAGAATTAAAAAGTATAAACAGATGATGTTTTAAAAAAAAACATCTTAAGAGACTCGTACGTACTATTTTATAATGATAATATTTGTATCTATAGTTTTTCAATGGAAACGTTTTCAATTGTTTCTAAAAATTACCATATATAAATATCTAAAAACTACAAAGGTGAATTTTTCACTCTAATTAGAATAAAAACATTTGTAAACTCTATCTTGTCCTTAAGAAAATTATTAAAAAGAGAGAAGGGAAGGGTGCATCATCTTTATAGGTTTCCCTTTCTCATCATATGCTTAATAAACTTTGTGCTATTCCGAAGGGCTAAGACCAATGGAAATATTTAATATAACCAACCATACACTTTGTCCCTATTCTTCATCAGGAACAATAATATATGCACGTCCTTATACTTACTACAACGTTAAACAAGTCCGAGGTATTACAAAATTGGTTTTGATTAAAACTAGCATCTCAAAAAGCTTTTAATGTTTTTCATATTTAGCATTTAATAAATATATGATAATATTTTTTTGTATTTTTGAATTAACAGTATTAATATATGATCAAAAGTAACCCATTAAAATAAACAAGATCCAAAAATAAAAAATAATTGATATTCCATATATCAATATATTGATTAAGAGTTTCAATACGTTGATTAAAAGTTGAAGTTAAAGACAATTTAAATATATTTTTCTCTCTTAATCTTTCAAAATGTTTTTTAAAAATATAATTGAGTTTTTAATTTCAAAGAATAATATCTTAAATGTGATTGAAATTAGAATATTCACGTTATCTGTGAGAATGAAAATGTAAAAATGGTTTAGAAAATAATTTTCATTCACTTAACCTTCAAGTGCAAAATTTGTTAATACGTTCAATAATCTCACGTCAAAAGCACTACGCTATCTCAATAAACTTTACAACGGAAAAACTAAAATTAAGAGAACAAAGTTTTACATAGATTTGGTTACTTTAAACCTAAGTTTTCATTAAAAAAAAAAAAAAAGTTTGATTGTTGTCTCCAATCACGTGAGAGGCTTGCATGTTATCATGCCACTTTGACTAAAGCATCAATAATGCATAATTGGATGCAATGGCGAAGGAGCATTGTGGTGGTCATGAGACACAACACACTTGCGAAAGAAGAGGGTTTAAATTCCAAAAAAAAAAACAGTAGTTTGTGGAAGGACACGAGTGTGGTTGTTCTTGAGCAGAAAGAAGCCGAAGCATCAAAAGCTAACATGGGACAGCTTTGAACCAAAAGTGCTTCCAAGAACACTTGTCACTTAATTAAACACTACTTAGTTTCTTCTTCCGTCAAAATCCAAGTCCTAAAAAACATGTTTATCTTTTTCCCTGAATCCCGGACGACCTTTAACATTAGCAAAAAAGTGTGTGCCACTTTTGGAGAATGTGCACAATTCCCTTCTGACCATAAAAAGTTACGTGCTAAAAACCATCTTAGACAAAATAAAAAACAAGACACACACCTTTCTCTGCCTTCTTGTTTGGTCATTATGGAAGAAAAACATCTATTTTAGGGATGTCTAAAGCACCTTGTCAACATGTACCCTTTGCTAACCCAACTTCAAAGTCACATCTTTTGAGACACCCATTGACTAACCTTTTCTTCTTTCTTAATGGTAACTTCCAAAACCTTCCATTGCATTTCATTCTTCTTCCTCTCTTCATATCAACCTCTTTTATTAATTACCCACCACTGTAATATATGTATAGTTTTCCAAGTTTTTCCCTTTTACCATATATTCCCTCAGCTAGCACTCTTCCTAACGAGGAAACAAGAACTAAGACAGAAAACTCCTTGCCCATTTTCTGAATTTTCTATTTATGTGTGTTCTTTTTTTCATTATAGTAGTCATGAAGTTGTCTTGGTACACGAGAGCACTATGATACCATGCTCAATACTAATATTTTGCCCTTTCTCTCTGGGGCCCAAGTGGAGCTAACATACTATCTTTCTGCCTCTTGGAATCTTTAGTGGAGGAGTCAAAGGTCTTGGATTCAAACTCCAATCAATTAACAAACACAAATGACTCATTAATCTTAAACAAATGTAGTTGAGCCCGTGTGACATCTCTATCCTTTCATAAGCGTACAAGTTATTACTAGTTGCAAATTTTTTGGATCCGTTAATCATTATCCTACTGCTTAAGAAGTTTTGAATAGGGGTTTTCAGTTGAAATTCATATTAAGAAATGCATTGAAAATCACAGCAGAGATATATTAATGGTATTTTTTCAATGAAATGTTTTTGTTTTGAATTTCTTAACCATTGAGATGATAGTCAAAAAGGAGAATTGGCACTAGGAAATAATATGCTTAGAACAACAAAACGGCTTGACCCATTTGTATGATTAGCATTGTGCTATTTCCAATGCTTATAGGCATGTGATTGCAAGTACTAAATTACAATTTCCTTGTAGGAACTGTGATGTGTCCACTATGCTTTAGCTTTGTGGGGGCGGTTTAATCCAACTCAACTTGCTAATCTCCTTTAAACTTTTCATTGCCCTTTTGACTACACCCTTTTAATATTGGCTTTTGGAGATCAGAGATAGTAAAGGTGATTAACCAAAAAGGCATTTTTTTGTTATCTATTTAATTTTATGCCATTAGTCATTTTCTCCACTAGCCTTAAAACTCTGCACTGTAGATTCATAAGTTCATCTTAGCGTAAACAAGACTACCACCAAAATTTGTTATAATCTTTATAATGCACAGTCCAAAATACAAGCATAATAATGCAGTTTCAAAATAAACTTAAATCTGCAGGAATGTTGTTCAAGGATGTGAAAACTGGACAGTGTAAGCTAAGTGAATTTGTAATTCCCCTATCCACAGCCCTCGGGTATCCAAATTCTAGTTCAGTAAAAAAAGAGCTCATCTACACTTTTATCTAAGAGGTTTAGTTTACCTGACTGAGTCACACAATCATAACAGGGCACTAAGCTAAGACCATGGTCAACAGCTATGATCAGATTTGGCCCAAATAAACTCTTGTCCTGGAATTAAAAATTCTACAGTTGAATTGAAAAATAATTGGAAAATCTACTGTTTATATGTGAAACATAATGTGTATTTATATATATAGAACAAACAAAGTTAAGAGTTTGTCTTGTGGGCCCTTCAAAAGGGAACTTTTTATTTTTGTACTCGAGTGTGGGGTTGTTTCCATGGCACAAGACAGGGAAGGCTCATACAATATAAAATTGTTGGATAATTTTGTGTGTAGGTAGAGATGATTTTAACTGCTCCCTTTGAAAATCGTGAAGCAAACAAGAAACTCGATGTAATTGGTTGATTATTTTGCATAAAACGCGGATTCACATGTGCATAATACATGCAGCCAGTGAATGTCATGCTAAGATTAGTACCTCCAAATTCAAATGTTTGAGACTCTCAAGGAGTAAGTATGTAGTAGACAAAACCACGCAGTTGTTTTTCCCTTTCTGGTTTTTGTCAGGGACTGATTCTGCATAATAAAATTTCAGCAATCATTCAATCACCCAGGAAAGTTCTCTAAAAACAGCAGTGTATGTATTATCTCAAAAACGTAACCTTATTATAGGTCTATATCTATCAAGTCTAGAGCAAAAACTGAGAGAGAAGTTTTATGTTAGATTTCTTTGTACATAAATTAAATAGAAAAATAGTAATTTACTCGGAAAGCTTTTCTTTTTGGTGCTTAAGTATGGCTTTTTTTCATTATCTTTTTCCTTGTATTGGAAATAGCACAATAGAGCTTACAAGGTCAATTCCAGGTAGTTAGTTGATTAGCTGGGCCTTTACACGTGAACTGATATGAATAGAGATTTAGTTTTGTCAATTCTTATCAAATCCCAATAGCTTGCATGGCCCTGATGTAATAATTACCTCACTAACTTTTACAGTATCCAACTCAATGTAAATTTTATGTATTTTCCAACTCATTGTCTATGTCTGTGCTTATTATTGCTAAGAAACAGAAAACACATTTTATGCTGTCGTTGGAACTAGAAAGAAAGTGACTGTTGCAAAGAAATAAGATCTCAAAAGTGCAGTGTGTAGAGCCCCATTTAAGGTACTTGACAAGTGAAGGGAATCTTTATTTTCACTGTTTAGTTGTGAGTCTTAGCTAAATGGGATGGAGAAGTAGAGGTTTAATGGAAATAAGAAAAAGAAAGATTTTAAAAAGTAGGTGGAAAGGGGAGGATGGTCTCCAAAGAATGACATCTGCAAAATGTCCTTTTTCTTCCTTGCATGATCAAGTCACAGTCTTTAAAAGACTCCCCAAGACTTCTCCCATTCATCATAACATAAACCTTCACTGCTCCTAAGTCCTAAGTCCTACCTTCTGCAGTCCCCATTCTCTTCTGTCCTCTCTTCATTTGGCACACTATTTAACTCTCACATTTCCTCACCTCATTTCACTCCAAATTTTCTTTGCCATTTCCCTAGCCATGTCAACCTCTAGAACCTCAGATACACCCTTCAAAGGATATGATCCCAACCACACTCAAATGTGCCTCTCTCTTCTCCAACGCAACACATCTCCTTGTGGTGAGAGAAGAGGCAGAAGGAAGCAAGCAGAGCCAGGAAGGTTCCTCGGAGTAAGGAGGCGCCCTTGGGGTCGATATGCTGCTGAAATCAGAGACCCCACAACCAAAGAAAGGCATTGGCTTGGCACATTTGACACTGCTCAAGAAGCTGCTCTTGCTTATGACAGAGCTGCTCTCTCCATGAAAGGAAGCCAGGCAAGAACCAACTTTGTTTACTCTGACAACATCAACTTCCACACCATCCTTTCTCCTGTGGATGTTCAAGTTCAACTTCAAGTTCAACCCCTCTTGCCACCTTCACAGTTCCTCACTAACACCACTCACACCAAACAACCAACCAACCAAAATAGCCTCCCCAAGGTTCTTCACACTCCAAACGCTGGAAACCCCTCCCCATTGAGCAATGAAGTGTGTGTTGAAACCACATACGGATCGTTTCAGGATGATAGTTACTTCTTTTCCAGTGACTCTAACTCAGGCTATCTGGAATGCATAGTTCCTGATAACTGTTTCAGACCTGCTTCCTCCAGCACCAACAGTTCAAACTCCAGAAAGAGCAATGTGAGCGATCAAAAGGCCAACACAAACTCCATTGAGAGTACTAATCATCACCAGTACTCGCATTTTGACATGACTTCATTCTCTCAAGAAGGCATGGAAATGACACCTAACTTTTCAGAATTTTGTTATCCAAGTGAACTGAGTCAAGGATCATGGGATGATCAGCAGTCATGGGATTGGAAAAGCAGTGAACTTTCAGCTATATTTAAGAACCCATTAAGCGCGGAAAACGGGTGCATGGATGCATTTTACCCCATCATCACTGATCACAGTCCTAGTCCAAGTCCAAGCTATGGGCTAATGAATGAGGCTGCTTCTTCTACTACCTGTTCTCCATCACTTCCACCCTTTGGGGACGTAGACTTGGGATACCCACTCTTCTGAGTCTCAGTCTTTTGGTGCATTTATCAAGGAGAGTGTCTTAGTTAGCCCTTGTGTACTTGCATTGCATGCACTTGTACGTTTTTCTTTGTAATTTTCCTTGTAACTTGGGTCTATAGCAACCCTTTTTCCTTCTTCTAATGTAATTACTAAATTGCACACATGATGGGGTGAATGAGTTTTAGGTTTTGAGATGTTGAAAAAGGCTCCACTACCACCACCTCTCACTTTCAAATCAATGCAAACCCTTTCCTCTTAGGCTTAACCATACTTTTATACTCTATACTCTATACTTCATTTTCATATGATTTGGTTTTTCAGACCCTTTTGGTAGAGGACATATCTTTGATGTGAAATAATCTCAGAAGAATAAGTTAATGTAATAGTAAACTTATTATTCCACATCAAACATCAAACAATTTCAAAATAAAGCTTGAAAAAAGAATGTAAAGAAGAAAAGTACAAAAAAAAAAGTTATTACTTTTGTGGATGCATATTGATGGCATGATTTTATCCTTCTTTTGGGCTGGTTGCCTAAACTTTAGGGTACAATAAAGGTGGTGATGGCACAAGCATATCCATCAAACAGCATATATAGCTTCACAGAAAGACACATTGTCAAGCCAATAACCCGCGATTCTAATCTATTGCTTGCAGTACATTCCCTTTTCCTGACTACTGATTGATTAGATAATGAGTTGTTTTTCCTTCTTTTCCTCTTCCTTTTTCCCTTTTCTTTCATCACCTTCTAAAACAGGTTTAATTTTCAAACAAAAAATAAAAGTTCTGTGCTTTATTATTAACCAATATCATGGTTAGGTATGGGAACATGGGAAACAGGACAGCCAGTCATCCCAAATAAATCTCATCACTTAGCATTTTGATTTTGCATAAAAATATAAGAAAATAGTTACTGAATAAATTGTAGGCATGTTAGGATCAATTTCTTTAAAAAACTAAAACAGTAAGTTTCTTGGTAAGCAAAAATTCATTCACATATAAATTTAAAAAGAAGTTTTATAAATTATCTTATACATAAAGTAATTTTAATTTATGACTGAACTTATTTTTCTCCCGAAATTATTTTGGATAAATTTATGCAAAAGTAGACTGGTTGAGTTTCACATTCTCAACTTGGAATACCACAGCAAACATGTAATGTGTTTGGTTTTATGTTAAAGAATTAACTGTTTTTAATATAATGATGATGCTATTAAAACTTTATATCATGGCAACCTGTGACGCCATGTACCCCCAGACTCTCTCCTCCGTATCTCTCTCTTGCTTTCTTAAAAAATCTTTCTCGTTTTTCTCTAGTTTTTTTCCCTCCATACATCATCTATTTTAAAATCTAAATATACCCTGCAGTAACGAAAGAGTTAAGGATCATTTCTAACCGATCAGAATCTCAAATAGAGTAAGTTCATATTTGCTTTATAGATCCCTTAATTTCTATTTTTCCTTAGGTTTTTGTCATCAATCTTAGTAGAGACAGTTGAGAAAAGTATTTCTCTCAATTTAATTAAGATTATACTAAAATTTAGTTTTGTTCTGATAACTTTTCTAGATCCCTAGATTTTGAGATTAGCATCTTTATCGGGTGGAGAAATTGTTGTAGAGATCTTCATTAGGTAAGGGAAGCTAGTAACTTATTTTAGTTATTTACTTTCAAATAGAACCTTAGAATAAAAGACTCAGATATTTCTTGCAGGTCTGACTGGTCCTTGAGCACTGATTGAATTTGGTTATTTATTGTGATTTGATATAATTAATTGAACTGTTTTAAGTAATGATGTTAGAAAGAAATATGTGAGAACATTTTGG
>Ga0123340_1007375_pt1 | contig 10491 bp, 6 predicted proteins | sample SirMexnodulemix_FD_89961 | JGI IMG/M metagenome (GOLD analysis project Ga0123340, IMG submission 89961) | Root nodule microbial communities of legume samples collected from Mexico - Siratro Mexico nodule mix | ecosystem: Host-associated > Plants > Roots > Nodule | place: Mexico: Nepantla...
CAGATAAAAAAAAATAAATAAAAAAAGAAATAAAAAAAAATAAATTAAAAATTTAAAAAAAAAAAAGAACTAAGTAAAAAAAAAAAAAAAAAAAAAAAACTGTTAGAACAATTTGACCGAAATAAAAACTATTACAAGCAGTTCAATAAATAACCAAATGAAATGTTTACACAAAATAATTAGTAATTTGGAGTTAGAAAATAGTTACAATATGATTTATAGTAAAAAACAATGATTGAATGATATATTTTAGCTAAAAAAAAAACCTGTCTGCACTGCACCCAACAAACACAAACAGGTTCTGGTCTTGGTCCTTGCCGCCACGAAAGCTGCATCCTGCAATTTTGTACGTCAACACTCTGGACATCATCATCAACAACTGCTAACGTATACTTACATTTCTACCCACATTTTTCACATAATGTTACATAAAAGCCTTGTTGCTTAACTAAGAATTATACTAAAAGGTAGATGTTTGCTTGATGCTCCATCAATTTGACTTGCAAATTGAGTTTGTTCCTCGAGGAAAATTGGCTAAGAAAGGCATCAGAATGTGGCATGGTGTAAGGAGTATTTTATGATGTGGATTGCAGAGTCAACATGCTTACATAACATGGCAATAAGGTTAATTATGTGTATTCGATTTGATTAATAATATAAGAAAAGTGTGTGTATTTGAGTTTGTGGTTCCATACCCATATGCTTGAATATTTATGGGAAGTTGTTGGTCACGAGGCCGTGATCACCGGGATAAAGAAAAAGCCGCGTTCAGTTCCTTTCAGTTTCACAGACCAATCAATCACCATGCATGGCCCTAACTAGTTTAGTTCCATTTCCCAGTGAACTTCTTCAGAGCCTTAACCCAATCCTCATCATCATTCGCAATATTCAATTGCCCTATTGTTGGAATCCTTCAACCACACTCTCTCCTTCCAATCAGGAGTGATTGTTGGGTACACAAATTAACAACATTCATTCATTAAAATATGTCTCAATTAACATCATCAAACTGCAAAATATTTAACCCTTTTACAATTATATTCTGCAATTTCTACTTTTTTTATGAGAATATTCTGTTGGCAATACAATATTGTTCTGTATTTTTAAAAGATTTCTGCAAAACGTGTACCTAAACAATGATTTGAATTTGTGTGGAAAATAACAATGATATTAAAAAAATTATATAAAAAGCGAATATTTTATATTCTGAACTACCAATTAGAATCTTAGTGAGAAAGTGACACAAAATAAAAATATAACGAATAAAGAGAGTTTATTCTCAGAAAGTCTAAAAATAAAAATAAAAATTGATACAAATAGAGCATATTTGGTATTAAAGGTCTGGAGAATGTGGATTGGGTTTAAATGGTGGAGTAATATAGATGTACCAAAAACATGAATGAGCTGGCGTCTGATCATGTGTTAGTGGAGAGCTTTGTCTCAGAACAAAATTCCAGGTGGCCTACAGCTGTATAATGATGCTGCCTTTGCCAAATTACCAAACAACCCACCATTTTCCATTTCATATTTTTTTTCTTTATACCTCTATTAGCTACCCTTAGCACCCTTCTCTTCTCTCTTTCAACCCCACGCCAATGCCAGCTCAAACACAAATTCTGCAAAACAGCATAATTTAACAAAAAAAAGAGTTAAAATTATTATTAGGTAAAGAGGAAGACATTATTTGATTAAAATGAACAAATAATTTTCTTCTTAGGGTATAAATTGACTCAACTAATTTCTGAATGGAAACGCCGCGGTAATAAAAATGAATAAATAAATAGAGAAATAAGTATTAAAATAATTGTCTTTTAAGCCACTCCAACGGTCACTGACTGCGGGACTCGCGACACAGTACAAGGACCGTAAATTCTCGTACTCTCATAAGTTGTGACTATTTACTAAGGTCACTTGTGTGGTTCCCTTCAAATAAGGGGGTTGTGCCAGTAAATTGACACTACGAATAGGAAGAAGAGAAGAGAGATTGGAGGTGAATATCAGTATTATTAAGGCGTGTGAGCATTTCATGTATAGAGCGGAGTCATGGGCGAGTCAAGCGACTCTGTGTCCATTGACATTGATTTGATACCTTTGGGAGGAAAGGTAATGGCACTTCAACACGTGATAACTGTGAAGACGACCACCATTTCATTAACTCTTATCCAAGTTTAGCTTCAGTTTTTCTCATATGGAATTTGTATAATAACCATGTACTTAACATAGATTATACTTTTGCAGGAATGCACGGTCAAAACCAGTAAAGGTTCTTTGTCTGTGCTTGTATGTGGAGATCAAGAAAAACCCGCTCTAATAACCTACCCGGACGTGGCTCTCAATTGTAATCTCTTGTTTATAGTTTCTTGTTTTTTTTTTTTATATAATATTTTCAATATGAATGTGAATATGAATGCCTTATTCTCTCATAAAATGTTCCGAGACTCTGTGTTATTTTCACAACTTGATTTTGGGCTTTTGCAGATGTGTCTTGTTTCCAGGGCCTGTTGTTCTGCCCAGATGCAGCTTCTTTGTTGCTTCATAACTTCTGCATTTATCACATTGATGCTCCTGGGCATGAGGTCGGTATTAGCATTCTCCCCCTTCTTTCCAAGTTCCAAGTTATGTATGCGCATATAGGCACCATTCAATGTTGTGGAAATCTAACTTGCGTAAATATTTCCTGTCAAAGGCATATTTTGATAAATTTCTCCTTTGACAGAAAAAAAAATAAAAATTATCCAAACATATTAAAGATGCCAAATAGCTTAGAGTTGACTTGGATGTAGAATGTTTCGGGTGTTCTCTCCTGGTGTCTTATTTGACTCTCTTCTCGTTTGATTAAGAGTTATTGCAGTTGGGAGCTGATGTCATTTCTTCTGATGAACCATTGCTATGCGTGGATGACCTTGCTGACCAGATTGCAGAAGTCCTTGATTTCTTTGGGTATGTTGAATATCGGATATTCAAAATGTCTCCAATTGTTTTAATAGGAAGAATGTGATATTCTTTTGTGCGTCGATGGGTAATTTAAACTAGGGTGTATTAGGTCTATGTAAAGGAAGTTAAGTATTTGTTATTGAATATATTTTTAGATTACTGAAACAAGCCTCTTTGATATTCTTACTTGGTTTAGGATTTTAACCCTTATCCAAAACCCTCTTAAATCAGGCTAAGGGAGGTTCTGTGCTTGGGTGTAACAGCTGGTGCTTACGTTCTCACTCTATTTGCTGTAAGTTAACATTTGTGAATATAACTTCATCTACCATAACAATCCAGTGTACTTAACCATTGTGCTTTTTTCTAATTTGGCAGATGAAATACAAAGAACGAGTGCTTGGATTGATTCTTGTTTCACCTATTTGTAAAGCTCCTTCATGGACCGAATGGCTATATAACAAGGTTTAATATCTGTTAGCTTTGGCTTTTATGATATGCTATCTACTGAAGCATCTGTATTTGGATTAAGGCGTTTAGTAAAACATTAAGTGACAAGGATGCGCACCTTTTTTGTATACAACAAAACATTACGAAAACTTAAGTCTACTATTTGTGTCTGACATAGCAATAAGTCCCATGACAGCATAACTGGTCATCATATCTCAATTCCTTAGAAGTTTGGAACTTTTAAAGCAATAAAAAGAAAAAAACTCATTACCCTTGTAAATATAAGGTCTGCTTAAGATTTTGTATAACATTCATGCAGGTGTTGATGAATTTATTATACTTTTATGGTATGTGCGGTTTACTGAAGGAATGCCTTCTGCAGCGTTACTTCAGTAAGGTATTTTTCCCATTATGTCCCTTCATCCCTCTCTGTGAAGGTGGAATGATTGCTGTGTGTTACATTACTTCTCTGCATTTGTTATAGGAACTTAGGGGCAATGTTCAGGGAGCAGAATCGGACATAATACTAACATGCCGAAGGGTATGAGCATATCAATTTTAGTAACAACTAGTACATGTAATTTTCCTTGAGTACATGCTTAATTTGTATGTGTAGAACTTATTGCTGATCGTCTTTTCTGATCTTACAGCTTCTAGATGAAAGACAAAGTTTGAATGTTATGCGATTTCTCCAAGCAATTAATGCGTAAGTTATAATGTTTTTTATAAGCATGATTTTTTTTCCTTTCTTTCTCGCTGCTCCTGTTTTTTCTCCTTTGAGGTGTTGAATCCATACCACTAGAATTGATGATACTTTAAACATTCTTCAGATGATTCAATACTATATTTTGGTGGTCTTTTCTACAACTAGAATCTGAATCGGCATGTTAGCAAAATTATTGTTTCCGTAATTTTCTTACGATTGTTAACTGCTTGCAGAAGGCATGACCTCACTGAGGGTCTGAAGGATCTCCAATGTAAGACTCTTATATTTGCTGGAGAGAGCAGTCCATTCCATGCTGAATCTGTGTACATGAGCACAAAAATGGATAGCAGAAACTGTGCGCTTGTTGAGGTAGGTAATCCATTCATTATATAAGTCAACACATAATCTAGTTGAGAAAGACAAACAGAAATAACATGATCAATTTAAAATTCTTGCCCCCAGGTTCAGGCTTGTGGTTCATTAGTAACAGAAGAGCACCCAAATTCCATGATAACACCACTGGAATGTTTCTTAATGGGTTATGGCTTACACAGACAAATACATGCTGCTTCATCTTCCAGCAATGGATCAAACCCAGCAAGCCCCTCTAGTCATTCATGCATAGCACCAGAACTCCTCTCCCCAGAGAGTTTGGGAATTAAGCTCAAGCCCATCAGAACCCGGGTTGATGTTGAAATATAACTTGGTCCAGCTCAAAGGTTGACAAACCCCAATACTGCAGTGGAATGAGCTAAATCATTGCACATAATTAATATATGGCTAGTGTAGGATATTCTTTTATTATGTTGGAGGACTAATGATCTTGTTTGCAAAATGGCTGTTTTTCCTACAAATGTAAAAAAGTAGGAGGTATCTTTATCTTTGTTTATTCATAGATAGGACTATTCTTTTCACTGATTATGTTTTTTGAGATAGATCTCTCACCTTACTGCTTTTCAGGTTTATACCAACCTCAAGCACTAAGGTGTCTTGTTGTTACTAATGTTGATTCTTTGAGGACAATATATATGGATTAACTTTGTCCTTTTTTGGGTTTCGGTTAATAGTGATTGATATTACCCCATTACTTTTGCCTTGAACTTTTTTAAGGTTCATCATATACGCCTTCTAACATTGTCACTTTTTCTTTGGACAATTGGTGACAGGTAATTCTTCTAAGGTAAAGTCTTACTTTAATAAGTTTGTGTTAGCAAATTTGGCCCCAAAGAAAATTAAACAGCTGACAAAGTTTGGAAGGCCCTTCTTTTTTGGCCCACAAGATTTGGAATGCATACCCTTTGTCGTATAGCCCATGAGAAGTAGAGACGTCTGGATAAAATTTGTCTCTAAGTACTATTAGGAGAAATAAATAAGAAAAATGAAATTAATTTCTTAAATTAAAATTAATTTGTACATGAGTTTAAACAAGAATTTGAAGAAATTAACAAAATAAGATTTATGTATTAATTCATACATTAACTAATTTGGGAGGAAGTCATTTATTTTAAATCAAGTTGTAATAATATGGATGTTGTCGGAGGTCAAACAAGTTCTACTTCATATTTACTTAAATTTTAATCGAATTATTTGTGTAGATCTAAACTCTATCCGATTAAAACTTACTAATATGAGATAAACTTATGTCAAATTAATTTGTCAATACGATATTTTGATACTAATCTTATGGATAGTGAAATAATGTAATTAAAATATATTTTTAAAAATATCAATTTTAATATAATAAATCATTATTTATTTAATCTATAAATTGTTAATACATTATTATTAGTAAAAATATACTTTGTAAAAATAAAGAACATTAAGCTAAGATGAGACAATTCAGAACATAACCGGTCATGTTTTATAAATGTCTGTTGTGTCTAACCTTGAAATCCAAACCTGTAGGTATGCTAATTTTCATCATATCACCTTGCAGAGTATACGACACCGTTTTGTGAACAGAACAGAGATTTCTGAATAATTCAGAAATACACGATTTTATGGGGAAGGAGATTTTACAAATTGCAAACTGCAATGTGAAATTAATGGCAAGACAAGAACAAAAATGTAATAAAAAGAAAATTAATTTTAGTGTAATTTGTACTACCATCCCCATTCTACTCTCTTAACCTAATCCTTCGCTAGATCGGTACGTATCTCTTCAAAACCTGCTTCCCTCCAACCGCCGCCGCGGCTGCGATTCCCCCGATGGCGCCGGCAATGGCGGCGGATCGGGGCCCGGCGGCGGCCCTGTAGAGAGCTCCGGTGCGGAGTCCAGCGACGGCGCTGTTTACGAAGTCATTGGTTCCCCTGGCGTGGATCATCCCATTCTCAAGGCCAGCGAAGATGAGGCCCAGAACGCCGAGCGAGTTGCCGAGTTTGCGACCCGCTTGGCCGCCCGAGTTGAGGACTCGGTTGAGTCGGATTTTGAAGGAGTCGCCGGTCTCGGCCTCGCGGAGACCCTGGACGGTGCCTCTGGCGGCGCCGATGATTGCACCGGAGAGGTAGCCGGTGCCGGTGTAGTACTGGGGGTTGTCGCCCCAGGAGCGGTGGGTCCTGGCGGCTTCCTCCGCGAAGAGGTGCTCCGGCGCGGTGGGGAGGTTGTAGAGCTTTTGGATTGGAACGTTGAGGTCCTGGTAGGGATGGTAGAGGCGCGTGTTGTTCCTATCCTTGGAGTTGCTTGAAGAATCCGCCATCGCCGTTTGTGAATGAAAGAAAATACGAGCCGAGTCTACAAGCGTAGGGTTTAAGGAAGATGAAGGGTTTTTGTAATTATAACTTGTTTTTAAGATACCACTTGGTATTTATTTAATATAAATATTATGAAAAACCTCCCTACTATTCTTTTTTTCAAAAGCAGCACCAAACTAGGAATTTACTTTCTCTTTCTCTGATGTTTCATAATGTTATATTATAATTGTTACTTTAAACAATTAATTCAAGAAAATTTTTTATTTTTTTTTAATAATTATAAGCAAGTTATTTCTTATATTTAGTTACTAATTTTAATATATATTTGTTTTATTACATTTTTTGTCTACAACGAATATTTTTCTTTTCGTGTTAATTAAATTAAGGGTAAAATTAGAATGAAAATTATGTTATCTTGAAATTTTAAAAATCAAAGATAAAAAAGTATAATTCTTTTAATAAAAAGCCGATGATTAAAATGTAACGAGAGAAGGACAGTCAAACATCATTTGGTGTATTTTATTTGAAAACTATTAATTTAGGTTATTTTCTTCATAAAATAAGCTTCAATATATTTTTACTAAATTACTTTTGATTTTTTGCATTTAATGTATTTTACTTTCTGTTTTCTATTTCCTCTAATTAGTTTGAATTCTTTAACTTATTACATTGTTAACGTAAATTAGTACATCATTATTAAAATAAAAAGAAATAAAACAGTTTATTAGATTAATATACATAGTTTCATTTTAATAATATTTTTTCTCCGTATAGGCATTTTTATTATCTTTTAAATGAATATTTAAGATATTTAAATACTTAATACTTTTGATTTCAATTTTAAACCAATTACTTGTTTTGTATAATAAATAGACGCTAATATTAACAAATAACAAAGGTAACAACAATGTCCAATAATATGTGAGAGTTTTTAAATTGGGGTATGATTTGTGTTGTATTACTGTTATTATTAGATGTTAATTAGAATGACATTCTAGTTGATTAAGGTTAATCTTAGAAATAAAAATGTCTTTAACAACAAAAACGTATAATAATGTTTATTTTAAAATAGACTTTGTGATGCATTATGTTGGGAACAAAGAGTTCTGAAACTAAAATTCACCTTGATATGAAAAAGTAAAGTTACTTTAATTTTAGATGATAAAAAAAAATTAGATATGATAAGTAAATAATGACATTTTGGAAATCATAGTATTAATAACTAGGCCAACACTCAATACATTTATGTTAAAGTTGTTTATGTATCTAATGAAGAATAGTATAGGACTATTGGAGACCTACTTTTTGTATAATAGTATAGGACTATTGGAGACCTAAATTATGGTAATAGAAAAATAAAAGTGGTAGACATAGGGTCAAATACAACAAAAAAAGAGAACCTACTCAATTAGGTACAATACAACATGTAAGAATGTTTAGGTTTGTTATGTCACAAAGTCTTTATAAAGAAGACATCAAGCATAGGTATCTTAGTTTGATGCTTAACAATGATAAAATAAAGATCTTCCATATAAAAGATATAAAAAATAAAAAAAATTAAAAGTTACGTAAGGATTTTAAATAAATATTAAGTTTGGAGTTTGGTTATAACAAAGACAATCGACTTTTAATTCTCTATTAAAGGATTGTATATTTGAGACAATAAACTCTTTAATTAAAGATTTCTCAAGCAAAATCTGTTGTTCAACCATTAAACCTAAAGAATTATTCTTAAACAAAAGCCAATTTCCAGCATTGAACAAAAAGTCAAAACAAGATATAGATTTGATATATTGTACGACAAAAGGGATTTACTCTAAGATTCTTGGAAAGACATTTACGTCGACTATGTGAAGAGGAGGACTGGGAAGCCTTTATGGATGATTTTGCTTTGGCCCTCTTTGGGATTACGTTGTTTCCAAAGGCTGACAGTTTTGTGGACGATACTACAGTCAATGCCTTCGTTGCTTTTAAAATTTGATCCAAAAACCCGGTCACGACAATCTTAGCCGATAGATACATATCCCTTGATTAATGTCATTCGGGGAAAAAGGAAGTTGGTAGTATGTTGTTTGCCTTCTTTATTTGTTCTGTTGATCTCACGTTTTGAAAAAAAGAGTGGTGGGGATTAAATATCCTGTGGAATCGATTAAACAGTAAAGACTGGATGTGAAGGAAGCAGGTGACTGGGCTCAATGTTGGTTTAACCTAGAGGAAAATCCAGTTGTAGTCGATGTGGCAACAACAGCCTTGTCTGATGTATCAATGTGCCAAGTTTCTGAATGTGCCACTCATAGACACTGAGGGTTGTATCAATTACAATCCAATAATGATCCAAAGGCAATTACACTAAGGGTTGATTCAACCCTTAGTTCCTATGAGTGGCACAATAAGAAACTTGATCCATTGATACATTACATGGGACTGTTGCTGCCATGTCGATGTCACTGGATCTTTGCCATGTCGGTTGCCACTGAATCTTCCTATAGGTTAAACCAGCCAGACATTGAGCCTAGTCACCTGCTCTCTTCAGCTCTAGCTCCTTTGTTGTTTAATCAATTCCAAAAGACGTTTAATCCCCACCATTCTTTCTTCAAAATGCAAGATCAACCAAACAAACAAATAAGGCAAGCAACATATTACCAACTCCCTTTTTCAAGAATGGCATGAATCTAAGAGATATATATATATATATATATATATATATATCAGCCAAGATTGTCGTGACTAAGTTTTCAAATCGGATTTTAAAAGCAACAAAGGCGTTGATTACAGTATCATCCACAAAACTGTCAGCATTAGGAAACACTCAAACCAATAAAAGTAGAAACGATTACAAATATAAGAATGAATATGAAAATTGAATAAGTACATCTTGCTAAATCTATATGCATGTATTTATAAATTTTTTTGAACTTCATTTTGAAAAAGATAATTCTTGATAAAATTTTTGTTCTTACCTAACTGAGTGTAGTACTTTTAGAGTGGATAAACAGAGACCCAATTGGTAAAGGATGCTCAAATCAATAAAAGTGTGATAAAAGATATTAAAAATATATGAAAAAGTGTATGATGAAATAGATGATAATCCATATAATTTATTATGTATTTATAAACTTTTACTATTATACCATATAATTACCCATAATATTTTAGGTAAGATCAATAAGAGTAATTGCTATTAACATGATAGTTAATAATGGGATTCAATTGTATTTGAGCTTGGATTTAGAATCACCAATTATAAGTCTCTCTCAATCAATCAGAATCAAGTAGATCAATGAGAGTAATTACTATTAACAAGATAATTAATAGTGGATTCAGTTGTATGGGACCTTATTACGAATACAATTTCTAAAATATATATATATATATCTAATATATATTGCTATTCAATATATAAATCTTATATTATTTCTAATATATATTATTTCAATATATATTTATAAATTATAATAAAAGTTGAATTAGAAAAAAATATATAATATGATAGTGGCGAGAACAGGTATGGCACGAGCATGCGGAATGGCAGTGAGATAGAGACAAAATGGGAGAAAGACAAGCAGTGGCGCGAATGTCACTTTGTGGAGAAGATGAAAAATGCAAAAATGCAGATAATAAAAAAGAAAGAAGGAAACAAATAACATAGCAACAGAAAAAAAAAAAAAAAAAAAAAAAAAAAAAAAAAAAAAAAAAAAAAAAAAAAAAAAAAA
>Ga0123340_1007378_pt1 | contig 10490 bp, 3 predicted proteins | sample SirMexnodulemix_FD_89961 | JGI IMG/M metagenome (GOLD analysis project Ga0123340, IMG submission 89961) | Root nodule microbial communities of legume samples collected from Mexico - Siratro Mexico nodule mix | ecosystem: Host-associated > Plants > Roots > Nodule | place: Mexico: Nepantla...
AAAAACAAACTTTTTCTGACAAAAACAGTTTTACTTATGGTTGAAAAAAAAAAAAAAAAAAAAGAAAATAGAGGTTCGGGGGTGAGATTTTGAGTAAAAAAAAAAAAAAAGTGATTATGAGAAATATTGGAGGGTTTGTGGTCCCTAAAGAGGGGACTATTGTCCTTAAAAGAGTTGTATACAAACAGAACTCTTTTCCATTTGAGCTTTTCACTGATTTCATTCAAATTTTTGGTCTCTCTCTCCTTCCTATTACTAGAGTAGTGGGCCCCACCATGCCCCACTTTCCCTTCCTTTCTATAAAGCAAAAAAGCCTCACCGACCCCTCTCCCCTAAAATCTACAATGGACCCACTTTCTAATTATTTCACATACTTCTTTCATTTTTTACTCATAAAAGATAACTTTTATTTTTGTGATAATAATATGTCATTATTATGTCATTCTTATCTCATATGTCACACCACACTTTCTTACCAATTTATTTATATATTTTAATTGATATATTTATTATTTACCATCTGGATCTATCTGAAAAACAAAAGTTGATAGTTCAAAACAAGGATAAATAGTAGTTGCACATTGGATTATAGTTTACACACAGGGATAATGAATTAATTAAGTTTTAATAAAATTATTGTTGGGATTTCTGTCTATAATTTTTAATCAGAAACACGATTTGAAAACATATATATAACTGACAAATTCTTTTTTCTAATTTGTTGAATCAAATCATAGTTATCGAACTATAATTTAAACTCATTATAAGTTTGTGTATTTTTTATTTGATATTAAATAAAATATGCACTAAATTAATTTATTTAGTTGACATAATGAAGAGGTATCTATGAAACATATAGCTGCCAACGAGACGTATTACAGCATTTACAATAATAATGCAAGCAACATATGTTCTATGATCTATATAATAATAATGCAAGCAACATATGTTCTATGATCTATGTTTTCCTGCAACATGTTTCATCATTTATTTACTATAGCACAAACCTTTTTGCGGATGAAGAGACTAAAAAATAGACAGTATATGTTTATGGAGAAGAAAATGCATAACCATGCTCAGAGCATAATTTGGTGTTAATTAGGAGAATACCATGTGACAAAGTGTTGTGATTGAGTGTTGATGAACATAGTAAAGTTGTACAGGTGAAATATCATGGATCAAGGAGGATTAGTTTTTTTTTTTGTAGGTAAAACTTGTGCTGATGATGTAAAATAAGGATTTATGTTGTGTTGTTAGTGGTGTTGGGGATCACGCATTTTATTCCGGAAGCCTAATAAGGAAGCTTACCATTTTAGTAAAAACTAGAAAATATAAAGTATGCGGGAGTAGGCTAATTTGTATGTAAAAGTGGAAAGGTGAGCGTTGCATGTGGTTACACTCAATGTTGGATTAGTTGTTTGAAGTAGGAAACACATAATATGTCTTTTTATGAATCTTAATATTATGGTGGTCAGGATTTATAATTTGTATAAAGATTGAGACACCCCTTTAATGTCTCTTAATATATTTTTTATTCTTAACTGGTAAAAAAAAAAAATATATAAGTTTCATCTTAAAAGTTATCTCTCAAACACAAACAAAATAATTTTATCAAAATTTCATCTAATATAATCTAGATAAAATATTTTATCAAACACACACTAAAACTACTATTTAACTTCAGTTTAATTACACATTTTTATGAGCAATTTATTGTTATTTTAAGAATTATATTATTTCAATTTTAATATTTTTTTATTTTTTATATTTTTAAATTATAACATGTTTTACATAGTCATTAGTATAAAAAAAAGTAGCACACTATTATATATTCAATATATGGGTTCGTAAAATATATGAAAATGAAAAAAAATATATGTTGAAGAAAAGGTAAAAAGAAGTATAGATCACAAGATAAAAAACTATATGTAATATCAAACTTTATTGCAATTTTTGAAACCCTTCTCTACTTCCTTAGTCGATCAAATAACATTGGAAATTTGATCTTAATTAGCTTCGTGTTCTGTTTAACAGAAATTATTAACGCCATTCTTAATTAAAAAGGTGGTATTAAAAGATAAAGCCAATAGGATATTGACCTAATTGATCAAATTGAATAGCATCAACAAAAAGTATTCTCAAATAAAAAAGAAAATGTTAATAATTGTTCGTTGACATATATTTTATAATTTTTAGTTGATACTTGTGAGATTTTAAATGAAGTAATGTAGTAGCAAACTCAATTTTCAATATTTTTATAAACTAATCTTCTACAGTGTTTAGCCTTTTCCACATAAAAACAACAATTAGGGACAATATATAATAATGCATATGAAAGAAAGTATGTGAAAAAAAGACAAAAAAAAAGAAAATTTACTAGGATAAGATTGAAAAAGTGATGTTGAATTGTAGTGTAAAGTGATGATAACAGTGTTTACCGATAGTTTGTGGAGAGTTGCTTGGTGCGTACACATCTTAATTGGGAAGTAATTAACACTACAACATATTATTAATCTTAAACAAACACAAACCCTAATCATAATATCAATCATTTCTTCCTGTCACGGATTTTTGTTTTGACTTATTCCAACAATATTACGTTTGTCACGGGCACTCGAGGACTCTTGTTGACTTAAAAAAGTGCTTCACTTTCAATTTCCTTTCTATACTCTAACCCTACTTATGCCGTCTTATTAATAAACTTCAACTCTACTCACTACCCAAGCACAATTACCAATTTTTCCTTATTTTAATATGTATATATATATATCCGAATACTTGAACTAAAATGGTTGATTATTACATATATTAAAACCAAATTTAGTAGTTAGGTGAATCTATTTGATTTTCAAGAAAAATTCAAAATTTATTTACAATAAAATTTTAAAGTTGAGAGCAAAAGACTTTATTTTTCCACATATTAATAGACTTTTTCCTTTTTCTTTTTTAAGAATATTTGTAGGATTCAGAGAACATGAGAAAAATATGTGATTTTAAAGCAAATAATACCTTAAATATAATGATTAATTTTAACTATATTATCTAAGCCAACTTCAAATAAGAATGATATATAACTAAACTTTTACGACTTTTATTCCAATACATTTATGCACTGAAATTTGAGTTTTCTCTCAGAATATTTTATACCAATAAGCTATGAATAAATTTATATTAAATATCAAAACTTATTTTTATTTCAAAATTTTAATACAATATGATAGACAAAACTCATATTGTTTATTTTCAAGGTTCCATTTCATAATTAAATATTTAATTATTGTTTTCTTAACAAAAAGTAATGAAAACTTAAAGTTAGGTTTAGTCGGTGATGATAAAGTTTTTTAAAGGAACAATGTAATGGCATTTAAAAATCTTAAATTTACAACAGGTTCTTTACTGGAACTATGATTCTCATATACTTTTATTATTATGTAATTATGTGGAGAGTAAAAGATCAACAAAAGGGTCTAAGTACAAAATTTGATGGGTTGATGTTTATATTACTCCCTCTCTCTCTATATTCTAATACATTATTCTAATAATTTAACAATTTATGTTATATAAATATTGTGTTTTATCACTACTATATTAAAAGAATTCGTAAAACCAACAATAATCTTAATATTGTGAATGAAATTAACGTGTGATTTAATAGAACAAGAAAAGCGCATTAGAAGAAAATAAATAGTTGTAACTACAAAGTTACATGTACTTACCAGACTTAAGGAGTGTAATTAGGGATTAATGAAGTTAAAGAAACTGTGCTTACAAAAGGTGTCAAAATTGAAGGAACAACATGCATGTGTGCATTTTATATCTTCTTAATACTGTGCTGAGTTGAATTAATTACTTTTCCTTTATGTATCAAAATAGCTTTTAAGATAAAAGCACTTAAGTAAAAAGCATTTAACTTTAAACTCACTTTTTATCAAAAGCAACATAATTTAAAACTTACATTTGCAAAAAGAGAAATGAAATATTAGTAAAAAGGTAAACTAAATGAAATCTCAACTCTATATGGACTCTTCAGGTTCTGGGCCAATTCTTCCCCAACCTCCATGTCTTTTTCCTGCACCTCATACTTCCAAAAATACAAAAATGCTCTTCTAAATTTATCAATTTCATATTATATAATCCAAAATTTAATACCAGAAACTGTATTTTATATTTTACAATTCAGAATATAAAATTTTTATTATATTTCAGATGAATGATTTGTAATACAATTTTTCATATAAAATACAAAAATTATATTATATTATGGATTGTACGATCTATAATATAAAAATTGTATTATATTAGATTGTATCATCTGAAAAAAAATAAATAAAGATGATGATAAGGGTTGTAGAGGATTTTTAAAGGTAAAATCGTAATTCTAATTCCTGTATGGGGTGCAGGAAGAAGCAAGCAGGTTCTGATATTAATTGGCCTAGTAAATTCTCTTGAAGCCCATTTTAAGTGGCTTAGGTTTCGGTCCATAATCGTGTGTAACAATATCTGTCTCTTTCAATGTTTTCAAAATTGGATAGATGATTGAATTTTGTTCAAACTTTTAATGATTTAATTGTTGTTAAGTAGTGGTTGAACCAGTGGTAATTAATTCATATTCTTAATATTATATACTACTTTAACCAATAAATTAATATGAAATCATGAAATAAGATTTAAAAATTGTAAACTAATATAAATGACTAACGTATATACTCTATAAGATAAAATGAATAAATTGAAGAATAATTCATAATATGTATGAGTGGAGAAATTATTATTTAGTTAACTTATATAGAAATTTTTATCATATGACAGATGAGGTTTTCATTAATATTTTCTTGATATATGAACGATTTAGCCAACTTATAATAACAATTTACATACATTAGTTTGCAATTTTAAAATATAAAAAAAATCCTTCTTTGTTAGGAGTTTTAAATGTAAAAAATTATCATAAATCATAACTTTTTTATAAATTATTTTCATGAAAAAAAATATTAGATAGGATCACAGCCGACCTATAAGACAATTGACAATGGTTATATTTTACTGGCACCAGCAAAATTTTAGGTTGGGCTTGGTTGGAAACTTTTGTTGCAGAACAAATTATAACGGAATTATATGATTTGAACTATTATATTTTTAAGTAAAAGAAATTATACTTTTACTATTAACTATTAATTTTTATTATTAAGATTCTAACGTTGTTGGTCCAAATGAAGACATTTTAAGCTATTGCTATCTGCAGCATTTTTTTATTTTATTTTCCACACTGCCTTTACCCTGTTAAAAAAAATTCTTACCCTTATTTACTTCACCTTTTTATTAACCTGCTCAGCTTCTTATGAGTTCGAAATGAATTGAAAATTTTATATTAGAGAAAATAAAAAGGTTCACTAATATATAAATAAAAACTTCTATAAATATAAGTTTATTTACTACATGTCAAATCTTTCTAGTATCTTCTCTCCAAGAGCTTACGATTCACAAATAATATAAAATGATATAAAATAGATGAAAAATCTTATTCTATAGATTTTTTTTTTGTATTAAGAGTTTTTTATTTGAAGAAAGCATATCTTGTTGTAGAATGACAAAATAAAAAAAAAATCACCGTTGATATAATAATATTTAAAAAATGTTTTAATTCACAATTAAGGTTATTAGAAATTTAATGTGCGCTGAAAATTTTACATTAGATAAAAAGAAAAAAATAAAGTATGATGAATAATATATAAATAAAAGGATTTGACAGACTCATTATTTAACGTTTTGAGTGTGGATCTCGTTATTTTAGTGGTTTGAATTGGAGATAGTGTTTTGATTTTTGATTTTGATTTTTTTGAATTTATGTGATCTGAAAGGCAATAAAGGTCACGGGTTTTGTTTATAAATGGGGTATGTTAAAGGTGTATAGCAATTGTTATGTTTCAGCTTATGAATTGAGAACATTAGAATTGTGTAAATGTTGGTCATAGATAAAGGTTTTCCAGTGTCACATCTTATTTTCTCATGCCTATTCTTTATTAAGAATTAATCTCAAAAGTTTGTTTAAGGTTTTTTTTTCATTGGAAAAAAAATTTCTTTTAATTTCGATCTTTAAATATTATTTATAACATTGTTGTTATTAGTACGTTTAGTAAACGAATGGATTTGAAGAATATATTGAGACTATGTATATCGATATTGTAATTTCTATTTTTAAGTTTACAAGGCAGAAGTATATTCATTAAAACAAAAGATAAACATTAGTGTCTATTTTTGTCTCTCTCCCCAGAAGAAATTTAAAATACTTTTATCTCTATTATCATTCTTAGCTAAAAAAACATTATTTCATTAATTTGATCTCTAATCATAAAATTAGTTGGGATCACATCCAACACAAAAGAAAATTAGAAATAATAATTTAAGAATTGTTATCACTTTTATATCTTATAACACTATTAATAACATGAAAGAATATCTTAACCTTTACACAATTTACATTTTTATTACTCTCAAATGATACGTAATAAGGTGTATAAGAATTTTTTTTTAACAACAATGAATAAAATTGGTGGAAGTACTTTAAGAGTGTTTCAACCATATCACAAATTATACTAATTTTATCTTTGAAACTATATGTCCTATGATACAAATTATTAGAACATAATATTAACCTACCTAAACATCTTAGGTTTATTTCCAAACGACTGAATTCTATAGTCAAGTTCCAGAAAGCCGAGCTCTGTGATCGTTTTCCAGATAATCAAGTTGTATAGTCCGAACACATGAATTTGTGTATAGCCCGAACACATGAATTTATTTAATTGATTAATTGAACTCATGAAACATTTTAGGTTGAAAGTTCAAAGGAGAAGGAATTGTTACCTCAGGGATTTAGAGTGAAGGACCACATAACGTCTGAGGAAAAAACAAGTGACTCCAACCACTCACTCCAAAAGGTTATTAAAACGTGTGATTATGTAAATGCTCAACTTGGCCTTCATTTATTTGGTAAGATGGGGCCACAAAGGGATTGCCAATGGACATAATCCAACCTAAACTCAAGCACTCCTTTCAGTCACTGTTTTGTTATCATATATAATCTAACACAACGTCAAATTTTGTTGCAATAAAAATATATATTCCTTTGCCACAACATCAATGTTGCTAAAAAAGTCACTTTAGAATATCTTTATTCGTGTACTGCACCAAGAAAGAGTTGGAGGATAAGTATTTGATATGATTGATAATGTGATATGCTAAAAAGAAAAAGAGATGAAAGATCTTAGTATCTGTTTAGGTTTTCTAAATATTCAGGTCACAGTTTCTTCGTATAAGATGAGATACAAGTCATAGTAGCTCTTACAGTAATAAAAGTTTTATTTCAAGAAAACAAGAGCAAAGACTTATAACTATGAGTCTTGTTATAGTTGACTTCTTTTTTTTCATTCAAGATTAAAAAATCTGGTCAACCTCTTGATTCAATGAATTATTCGAGTCTGCAAAACATAGATGAAATCAGCGAAAGAAAATATTCAAGATTAAGGTCAAGAACATTCCAAAGATCTTCTTCTCTATACTAAGCAACCAATTAAATCTAGCTTAGTACGTAGACTTTAAACACAATGGAGATCTAATAACTTCTCTGTACAAAACCAAACAGTACAAGGTAGGGTTCTTGTCGATTCCAAGATACACACAAGACAGAACTAGAGGTGTTACTTTGGTTATAGAACCATGAATTCCTCTTTTCTTTAACAATCATAATGACATAGTCACACATACATATAATGATCACTGTTCATGAAAAAAAAAACGTATGTATGATATCATATATGGGTCCATATTGCAGCAGCACTAGGAAAAAAATCATCCTTGAGATTTCAGCTGCATGCTACAATATATAGAATTGTGGTGATCCTTAAGTTTCAAGTTAAATCATAGTGCATGGAGTGAGGTGTCTGAGTAGTGTCAATAATTTATCATTGATGCTGAAGGGTCCCTCAGACTCAAATGGTTGAAATTGAAATGCAAGTTGGAATGCATTAAAACCGTGCAGGCTTTTTGCGGTATCCACTACATGATAGTGTGCTAGCTAGATGACAAGGTTGAAGCCTTGCCTTACATGAAGGATGATGAGACCCTCCTGAGAGAAAAAAAGGTGTATGAATAGGAGTTCCATTGAGCACAAACAAGACCTGGTTCATCAGTTAGTGCTGTGCTTGGAATATTATAGCTTTGAAAATTTGTAATAACTTGCATTCTTTCCCTACGCCACATGATGAAATTGGAAGACCACCAACAGTCATGAAATGATAATTTCAGAATAGAATCAGTGAAAACGTTTTTATATCAGTTCCAAAAAACTAATTATAACTGATGATGGTGCCAACATATGCTTAAACTTTGAAACTCTATAGTCTATTATGTGATTGATATGATTGGCTCACACTTCATATTAAAGTTTCTAGGCATCATAGCTATGATGACTGGTCCTTACCACAGCAATTAATTTCTAAAGCACAAGAGATCTTAATTGATAGTTGTTTCCTTTTGAAGTAACCATGCATGGTTTCATCAAGTTCTGCAACAGGGTTTGGTGGCTGTTGTAATGGTCATGTAATACTAGTAGTAGGTTTTGTGGAGTTTTACTACAAACTCAGTGTCTATTTTACGTCTCTTTCACATTACTTTTGTACGGTCAGAGGATTTGCACACACATATTTTATGAGTAGAAATTATTCTAAACATTCTTTACAATTTATATTTCTCTTCATTCATACCTCTTATATTTCAAAACCAATGAATAACACAAATTTCAAGAACTAGAATAGTTTAAGATTATTTTTGAATAAGGAAAATCTTGTATAAGAAACTGAAATATGTGACGTGGTGTATGAGATGTTCAAACTGTTAGATATTTAGCTGTAAATCTAAGTCTCTCTCATTAAGTAAAAATAAAAAGGTTAAATACCATATAAAAAAATATACATACAAACTTAATGTCTTAAGGTTTTAGATTGAATATAGTATTATTTATTTATATAAATTTGATTTTTGTTTTATTCTTGTTTAATCTCTATTGTATTTAGTCTCTTAATTGACATTATTCTTATATTACTATATTTTATGATAATCTATATTAGTATGATTATAAAAATAATTATAAAAAAGAAAGAAGTTGAGATTTCTAATATAATGGTAGATGGGGTCAAGGAAGTGATGCTTTAAAGATTCATGTTGTCTCCTATCCCTTACCACAAAGCCTCTCCTACGATTATGACAACCATTTCCTCATCTTCTATTTATACATCATTTAAGTCCTTGTTTGGAAGTTGATTTTTTACTTTTTCTTTTTTCCACTTTGCATTTTGTGTATTCTAATGATAATTGTAGGAAGATTTATTATTGGATCATTTGTAAATATGATCCAAAGTTTACTTTATATTGAGGTGTTTGGTTTTTGGTGGAACAATGGCTATTGGAGTAGCTAGTAGGAGCTAGGAGAAGCTGAAAATATTCTTGTGCGGCTTATAGTCATAGATTCGAACAAGGCCTAAGCAGAAAATAACTATTGGCAATTCATAAGTGGATGTGATGTTCGAGTATTGTGAACTTCATGTTTTTTTCAAGTTTAAAAGAGATTCTTCAATTTTTTTTCACATGTCTAAAAATCACTTACAAATGCATTTGAATGTTCTATTCATTCAAATTCATAAATAGAAGTTTAAAACAATATTAATAATTAAATAACTAAGATGCAAAATATGACATAATAATCATTGTTATGCTATCCATAAAGTCAAATGGAGGGAATAGCATAGAATAAAAAAAGTGAGAGAAGAGTTCTTATCCATTTAGAAGAAGGGTTTAACCATGGCAAAATTGCAAAGCAGGTTGGACCCACAAATAGGCAATTGGCAAACACAAGAGAAGACAAAATCACAACAACACTTGATAATAGGCAAGAGCCATTTTGAATAAGAAAGTGGAATGTAGTGGAGTTTCCATCATAGTTCATGAAACTTAAGAATTTTCACAGTGGGACCCATCTTGGAATTCTCTTCTTTTGCATTGTCAATTTGTGATGATGCTTAGATCCTACAATCATCGTTGTTTATTAGTTTATTAGCTCCTTGCCTATGTGTTTTTATGTTCTAGTAAAAAGAAACTCCAAAGGTGATCCTTTTAATTTTCAAATTAACACAATACAATTTCATTAAAATTCAAATATTTAATTATTGGTTTGGTTTTAAATATACTTAAAAATATTTCATTTCGGTTTATATATATATATTATTGGTTTCGTTTAATTTTATTCTATAAATAAGTTCTTTATCTAAGCATACATATAGATATTAAAAAGTAGTGGTACAAATGAGAATGAATTCGATTTTTTAAGTAAAATGTTCCTCTTGAGATTAGTTGTTGGTAAAAATAATTTTATATTAATATGATTATAGAAAAATAAACAATAGAAATAAATGAGATAAAATTATATATATATATAT
>Ga0123340_1007380_pt1 | contig 10489 bp, 8 predicted proteins | sample SirMexnodulemix_FD_89961 | JGI IMG/M metagenome (GOLD analysis project Ga0123340, IMG submission 89961) | Root nodule microbial communities of legume samples collected from Mexico - Siratro Mexico nodule mix | ecosystem: Host-associated > Plants > Roots > Nodule | place: Mexico: Nepantla...
ATATATATATAAATGAAAATAAAGGTGTAATATCCTTAAAATTTACCCTTTGTATATTCATAATATAATATGTAAATAAACAATAAATATATATAATATATACAATCACATTCAAAAGTAGTTCAAAATATAACATTTTTCGTACAAAATAAAAGTACGACAAGCATACAAAAAAAAGTTATGCACGTCATCAAATGAAGAAATCTCAATATATGTCAAATATGCTCACGTGTAACACACTATCATAGCAAATTCAAAAACAACATAAACAACATACCAAACAAAAGGGTAAGATAGAGACTTTAAAATGTAGAATCATAAAGTTTAAATCTTCTATATTAACCAAAATATCACAACTGAGACACTCATCAATCATCTCATACATCACACTACCATTTTTCATTTATATACAATAACACATGTTATACATACATTGACTCATATACAATAATCGTAGTTATTCACATGCACAATCCTAGACCTCACAGCATCTCCTTTTTTGAAGATACTATGTCTTGATTAGAAAGCATAACATCTCAATATAATACCATACATTATTCGTATTAAAACTAAAATGCGCAATCAAAACATGTAATTAGCTTCTCTGACTTGTCTAACAAGTGAATCACCCACAAAAACTCCAAGCTACTGCTTACAAAAATAACTCTCAATCTGTAACATACAGTTCTGATTAATGATATGTATTTGTAAGGTGAGGTTTGCACCCACTTTATAAATTATTGAAAGACCTCATCTCTAGTCGATGTGGGATCTCTAACATACTCCCTCACGAACTCAAACTTGAAACTTGTATGTAAGGGTGGTCGGATAGCAGGTCGTCCGATAGGCCCAACAACATTATTAGGATAGGTTCTGATATCATATTAAGAATGGACTTTAAGCCTAACTCAACCTTACAAGACCGAACTTGTAAGGTGATGTTTGCACCCACTTTATAAACTATTGAAAGGCCTCATCTCCAGTCGATGTGGGATCTCCAACAATATGAACCTACCCTTAGGATCCAAAATGAACCAGGATTATTTTTTATGCCTTTAAGACTACATGCAAGAAAGTGCACACACATACTTATTGTTTTATTTACGGAAACCTTAAACTGCTCAAGAACAGAGAAAAATTGGTACTTACCTAAACCAAATGGTGATTTGCTAAAACATTGTACATTATTCCCTTCCCGTTCTAATGCTGGTGTCAGTGTTAGTGCAACAACACAACCTTTGTTCAACATTGTGCAAGTTTCACTAACAACATCAAATATGCTGCAAATTCTAGGTTGTTTTCTACCTCTTACGCATCCATACATACTACTTCATCTAAATGATTATTATTATTTTTTCCCCAAAACATTTCGAAACATACACAACGTCGATGCAATCTACTAGACTGTAGTTAACATTAGTGCTTTTGAAAATTGGATTGCTAAAATGGCTCTTGCTTTGGTTCACAATTTAACGATTCAACTACGACTAAATAGACATAGAATAACTCAAAATTGTATGGAAAGTGTACTACCCTTATCATGTTGTTTACATAGTTACAAGAAAACTTACCAAACAAAAACTTTGAAACTTGAAGAAGAGTTGGAATCGATGAACTCAATAAAGAAACTAAGAGCAAGAACAGGATTGAATAAGGAAATATGTTTTGAAACGTTGCATGATATATGTAAAAGCGTATGAAAGAAGTTTGGAGGAAACGAAGCTTGAAACATAGAGTTTCGCATCAAACGCTTTGTCTTCTAGGGCCACGTGTGGACCAAGTTACCTAACCATAACTTGCCACGTGTACTCTACTTAAAACGTTGCATTAACTTGACATATTGATGATGGAAGAAGCTTGAACACCTTACCTCTGCCACACCTTAAAACACGTAAAGTTATCATTGCATAGGAAACCCCTCATTAATGCTTTGACAATTTTCTAAAAATCGAAATGTCAAGCTCAGCTACGCGAGATATACTCAACATGGTCCTTAATCGCATATTTTAACTTGGCCACACAAGTGACACTACTATAAGCTCAGCTACATGAGCTATGAAGACATTCTTGGTCAAACCACGAAACTAGCCCTAAGTTACCTAAGCTTGGATCCAAGGACCACAAACTCGTTAATCCCGGGATCTTAGGGCTACAAGGTCATCGAATCAAGCTATCGTCAAAATCATAATATACTCAAACAATACACACCATCAACTTAAGCTCACTTGCTAAATCTAGCTCGGAGCTTGGGGGGCTTGTGTACTACCCTCACTCGAGACACTCGGATCAAGTTATATTTGTGCCCGAGATTAACGACAACTGCTCCCAACAAACCTTCGAATCTCGGCTCCACCTGCCTAACTCGATAACCACCCAAGTTGTTACTCTAAACCTGGGCTTTCCAGCTAACAACGGCTTAACCCAATACCTATATATATCACCTGCTATAAGAAGTATTACTCACTTTTACTTTTACTCTACTCACTACAAACATAGCTCACTTATACTCCTATCATCTATCAATCTATTATTCATCCACTTATTTAAGCGTCGGAGTGTCTTCTACAAATATAGATCACATATATCACCTGCTACAAGAAGTATTACTCACTTTTACTTTTACTCTACTCACTGCAAACATAGCTCACCTATACTCTTATCATCTATCAACCTATTATTCATCCACTTATTTGAACATCGGAGTGTCTTCTACAGGTGAACCTCTCCCGTCCTCGAATTGTAAAGGTCGAATCACTTGGTACTCAGTCTTAGTTCAAGTCTACTCTGCTCACCTTAAAAAGACATTTATTCGCATCTATGTAAGAACAGAAAGTAATTTATATAAAAGCTTAATAATAACATAAAAAAAACAAAACATGTTTAACAACTTGGTTTTGGTTTTAGATTGTTGTTGACTTATTTAACCATTTCATCTATTTTAATGCTCTCAACGTCTCAATAATCAACCTATTATGTTGTGAAATCAATAATCCAAAGGAAAATCAAAATCGAATTTAGGTTTGGAAATAAACTCTCTCGAGGAAGGAAGGAGTGTAAATTCAAGTTTTCAAATCTAAAGGGTGGAGGATCTTATAACTAACACACATTGTGATGGGAATCTTGATTGGTGAGAATAGAAGGCAGGGGAAGAGGGAGAGAGAAGATTTCTTCAGAATTACTTATAGTAAAAAAAGAAAAATGAATTACATTTTTCCATTATACAAAAATAAATTAACTTATATATAAGTTAAAAGTAAACAAAGTTTAATTTATGTAAACTTATTTTTATTTTTTCCTTTAAGCATATAGGGATAAGTTTATTTAAATAGATCTTAATTCATTTAATTCCTGCTAATGCTTTGGAAATATCTTTCTCAGGAGTGGTTCTTGCTTCATATTTTCTCCATATGTTTAAGTCCGCCTTTAATACTGTGTTTGGATGGAATTGTTTAATGTATATGCGGATGGATGTGGAGAGATTTATGAGATTAAATTTGTTTAGATGAAGTTATTTGGTGGGATATGAAATGGCAGATTTGTCGGAGATCTTCCTTGCATATATACAGAGAAAGTCACTAATAGACACTTGTGCAAAGACAAGAATAAATTTGTCTTCTTACACTTTTATCAATTTTAAAAAAATAATATCAATGACATTTATCATATTACTTACAAACTTTTTCTTTAAATCTCACCATTTATCACTTAATCCAAACAACTCAATCCACTCTTTCAAATCTTCTTAAATCCATTTTTTCAAATTCACTTAAATCCATCTATTCATCCAAACAAAACATTAAAAAAATAAAAGACAAGATGTTTTTACCTAAATCATGGAGAGCATTGTTGATTTGTAAACGAGAGACAAGAAGTTCCTCTTAAAAGGAACAAAATCCTTCCTTCAAAAAGTATACATGTTATTGTCTCTAACTATAATTTCCCTATTGTATAGTTTTGACACTAATTTTGTAAATGAATGACAATCATTTGCAAGAATTCAATAAGATAACTCCAATCCAAAGTGTCAAGTTTTTTTATATGCACTTTAAGAGTCACGTGACCACTAACCGATTTTTTGTTGAGCAAATTTATAGCTTCTGTAGTTATGATGCAGTTTTATGTCTCTATCTTACATAAACCATTTTGGTTATTAGCAATGGTTTTCATTATGATTTTGAATCTAAGGTTGGTTAAGGAAAAAGGCCTAAAATTAGAGATCGTTATTAAACTTCACAGCACAAATAAAAACACTACATAAAATAATATAAAAAAATTATTAAAGACTACACAGATATATTCTATTTTTTAAAAATTGTTATGCTTACTATTATTTACGTTATGGTTGTATTTATAATTACATATGAAACATATATGTATATATAATAAATAAATAAATAATCAGATAGAGAAACAGTAGCAATGTTACAAAGTAAACAACAAAATCCTCGTACTTGGTTTTAGGTTAGAGAAAGAAAAAGAAAAGAAAAACATGGCATGAACAATAGAAGGAACGAACCACAACATCAACAGCCACGTAAGCGTGTGTGCATCGTGTTGTTCTTCCTCGTAACCGTACTCTTTTTTGCAATTCCCAGATCTCTTCATCCAAGTGTAACAGCAGAGGATTCTATAGAGAGAGAAGGGAAGAAATCGGAAATGGGTTGCAGAAACAGGGACTCCTTCGCAGAGAATCATTCTTCGCCTTCTTGTGATTCGCTCAGCGAGGCCTTGCTTTTCACCACCATGTGCATCGTGGGTCTCCCTGTGGATGTTCATGTCAAGGATGGCTCTGTGTATTCTGGAATCTTCCACACTACTTCTGCTCACGCCGATTATGGTCCACTTCTTCTTCCTCTCTCATTCCTTTCTTCGCCTTTTACTTCTCGGGTTTTCATCTGGGGTGCCTTTCTTTGTCTTTCATTTGTTTCTGCTGAAGCATTAACCCTAGATCCTGAAGCTATGAATTGTTTTTGGCATCAATTGTCTTTTTGTTAGCCCAGAAAATATGAGGAATTGATTAGGAGTAAATTCTGTCATCGAATTTATTTCTTACATTGGTTTGTTTTCTACAAAAGTTTTAGTCCCTCCTGAGAAATCGGTGGCCCTTATGATGCATGAAACTTAAATTGTGTTGCTATCAGTAGTAGTGGAGAAAACTCTAATGATGTAAAACCGTTATAAAAAAATTTCTAGCTGTAATCATTCGCTGAAAGAAAAAGAACTTTGTAAAATTAAAACTGTCACTTTCTAATTTAGGAACTGAAATTTAAGGAGACAACTACTGAGACTAAATGAATAATATAACTGCTGTTTTAGTATTGGATCTAGGATTACTTAGTGAAATTGTTTACATGAGAAGTTTAATTAACTTTTGGGGGTAAGAAGAGCTTTAAATCATGTTGTTTATGATTATATAGACAGATTAAAATGTGTTATCGGCAAAGTCAGACGTTGTTTTAAATTATTAAGTTTTGGCATAAAGCCTCATTTAAGTTTTAGTGAACATCTTTTGTATAACTAAAACTCATCATTGCTTTGCTTTATGCCATATCCAGGTATTGTTTTGAAGAAAGCAAGGATGACCAAAAAGGGAAAAGACAACACCAATGTTGAAAATGAGGGCTTTGTGGATACACTGGTGATTCTATCTAGTGATCTTGTGCAAGTTGTTGCTAAGGTAAGACACGGGCGCCGTGCAATGTATCCTCATAAACTAAAGTGTAATTAACTACGTGCTTATTATATATGTTGCTTTGTGCATAGGGAGTAATGCTCCCCGCAGATGATGTTGGTGAAAACATAACTGGTGATGATGAAGAAGCAGTGGCACATAATGTATCTTCTGAGAGTCTAACGTGTGAGGTAGAGAATCATACAAAGCCCTTGATGGATGCAAAACAAGTTAATCAATCAAGGTACTATGGTATCTCCAATCAAATTTGTTCACATGCATGGAGAGATGTGTTTTATGCATACTTGAGTTAGTTTATTACTGTTTTTTTTTTTTATAACCAACATCCAACATTTTATGTTCTGTGTTTGCCTATTGCCTTCTTATCTTTTGGTTTACACTTTTTCAATGGCCAAAGAAATCCCCTCAAACACCATACACACACATCCTGGCATGCTATTGTTGAGTAGTCTTCTCTACAAAAGTTGAAATTTGAATAAGTGGGTGCTTTTCTGCCATTTGCTAATTTCCAATGGTTGAAACCGAAGTTGATGTGTTCAAATGTTCTCACAAGTTCAATTTTCTGGTTGCTCAAGGATCAACGTTCTTATTTGTCTAGCAAAATATGTATTATTTTTGTTAAACACCAATTTTTCTATTTCTCCTTTGGCTCCTGTGTAAATTTATTATCCTCAAGTAACCTCTTCATTATGAAAATGTTGATTATGAGCCCTTTGATTTGGACATGTTAAAGCTACATGGTTAATTAGTAGTTGAGGTGCTACCAATGGTATTGGGACATATTTTATCATGATATGTGGGTTAAACGTATTAAGGACAATGGGAAAAGTTGTGTGTTTCTAATTTCACTTTCCTGAGAGGGAGAGACATTAAGTTGGTCATCCATTTTTTGTTTTTGAAGAAAGTTCACTAAATAATGTATTTCATGATAAGATCAAAGGAAACTAGACTAACATTAAAAACTCTTCTTTAAGGATGTTTTATTTACTTTTCAGTTTTTCTATTTTAAAAACTTAATTTAGGAAACAAGCTTAAAATAGTCACCATTAAAACTGGTTTCCACATTTAGCGGCATCATACTTGAATCAATAGTTTACTGTGCGGAAAGCCCTTCTCAGTAGAAACTAAGTTTATAATCTTCATAGGCTGATATTTCCACATTTTATAACTATTTGGAGTATTATGCTTTGTTGTTTTCATTTGAAAATGGACATTGAAGTAGTCCATATTTGCATAAGCTAGACTTTGCTTAACTTATTTCAGTAATGTTCTAGAGTCCATCCTTACATGCTCTTCAATGTCCCCTGCAACTGAGGCCCTTTTAAGGAGAACAAACAAAAGAAAATGGACTGTTAACTACATAAATGTGGGGATAGCTCTACTTGTTGAAAGATAAAAATTTAAATTATGACAGACTCATATACACTATTGCAATTTTGGGGATAACTCTGCTTTCAATGATAAAAACTTAAATTATCATAGACTAATATACATTATTGCCATTATTATGTAATTATATGATGTTAACTGTTAAGATTTTTCTTTCTGGAGTAAAATTATCTTGCCACTAATGGATGGTTATGATTCCAGTTTTTTTAACTATCTTAATATGAGAATTTGGATTTTCTAGAAAAGGTATTGTAAAAATACCAAGTTATGCAATTATTTATTTCATTCATGGGTTTCTGCAAATTTTTCTTTTACAGACAAGTCCGAGATGACAGGTCAAACCTAAAAGGGAAAGCTGATGACCACAGACAGAAGTCTGAGGTTTTTAATGAAAAAAGTGTATGTAGACATAGACATATGCATATTGAGCAGGATTTCCATAAATTTTGATGGTTTGAATTTTTTAATTCTAAAGCTCTGATTTTCCACAGGATGAAAAGATTCAAAGGCTCAATTCGAGGCATGAAAGTAAGTTAGATTTCTCCAAAATCTACTGTATTCAAAATTAGCCTTAGCCACTGTATATTGAGATGGCATAACTAATGATTCTGGATATTTGTATTGTGCACTTTAGCAAATTTTGTATGTAAAACGATGTGCACAATAACCAAATTTGTTATCTCATGGTTTTAAAAAGCATTCCATTGCTGTGATTTCAGTCACAACATCGAAATTTTGGGCTTACCACAAACACATTGCAGCTGGAAATGTGGCTGCGTCTGCCCACAACTTTCCACAATGTCAAGAATTGTGACAAAACCAAAAACCACACGCAACTGCAATTTGAAACCTTGATCCTGATATCAAGATGTATGTATGGGGTTAGAGCAAAGATTTAGAACTACAACTAACAGAACGAATTCTAATAAATTGATTCTTCCATGCCTTTTTCGTTCAATCATGTCAGAATATATAGGTTCAGTACAATACAATCATTGACTCTCTGCACTTGAGGTAACTAAAAAGGAATATAGCAAAAAGGAATGATTGCAGATGCATCACAGTTGTCAAAAATTAGTGCTATGTTGGGAGACAATTCTAGATATAGTCAGTCAAATGTGAAGGCCTCCTTGTGTTCCTGATTGACGTATTTATTTGGCTGCAATGTTGATACCATGGGCCTCAACCTCATTGCTATAAATACCTGCTGCTGTAAAAGTCATCTATGTCCTCAATTTGAACTTTTTGTGCATTGGCATCCTTTGCTATCTTGGTATCAGTATACCCTCTTTTTTAAAGCTCTGATTACATGAAAAAATAAATAAAAAACATTTTACCTGTCTATTTTTCTTCCAATATTTTAACATAATATCACCTCTTCCTTTTTAGTTAACCAACTCCTGCCAAATCTAATTTTATTTGTGCATTAGTATAGAATATGGTTGCTCACCCTGAATTTCTGAAATATCCTCTTCCCAGAAAAAGATGAGGATATTGCTTACATGATTCTGTTTTCTTATTCAATTCTCTTGTACTTACATTACAGCGGATACATGTATAGGCCAACAGGTAACTGTTGAGCATGGAGGCACAGATAGGACATCAAATCGATCCAATAATGGATTATTCTGCAATAGTGCTCCTGCATCTGTTAAAGCCAATGATTGGTTCAGTGAAAGGTCTGCTTCAGCAGAGTCTATCTCTACAAATTCAACCCAAGGTGTGGATCTCATCACAGAGTCACATCCAGCAAGGTCCATTGAAATATCCGCTCCAAGGAGTACAGATTCTACCAGAAATACTAAGGTAAATAAATCAGTTTAACTTCTATTAAAAGCTTCTAGCCAAGCAGCTCCGGATAAAAAGAAAAAAGATGTAGGTGGGGGATTTATATATTATTGTAAATCACATGAAATGCATTTTTGTTTCTTATTGGATAAATTTTTTTTAAGTGGGCTTTCTTTTGGAAGCTTATATTATCTGTTGACATGGATCATCCATCGGGCCTTCACAAATCTCATAATTCATCTCTCAAGTACTTTGTTAGTTACATTATTTCTAAACATTTTGATCTGTGATCCATTATTTTTTCATGTTATGTTCCTTAGCTAATGGCATCCACCATTTTAAAATCCTTAGAGTATTGATTTAAAGTTTCAGTATAGTTTGTTTTGGCAAACAGCACAATAGAATTGCTAGTTCCAAGTTTAAGATAATGAATAATTTCTTTCAATCGATGTTGATATGCTTTTAACTTCTTTTTTTCTTGACAATCATTTAGGAATTTAAGCTCAATCCAGCTGCCAAAACCTTCTCTCCGTCTTTTGTGAATCCTATCTCATCACCTTCTGTGGCAAATTTGTTATACATACAAAATAGCTCTCCTGTGGTACCTGTTGCTAGTATTCAACCAGAAGTTGGATTCAACACTTTTGCTTCTCGGCCTTCGGTGCCTGTAAAGGTCGCACAGTATAGTAATTTGGCAATGGGAAATGGTGGAAGTGGCTCTCAGTTTTCACAACCTGTATGTATAATAAATTTTCTGATATTTGTGTATTTGATGCCAAATGTCATAAATACAGGAAAAATCTAAATCCATATATTACTCAGTACTCATTCTAGTTAATCTGACAATTTCTTTGGCAACAGATTATTGGACATGTGCCACATAGAAACCAACCCCTCCGGTATCCTACACATTATACTCCTGTTTTGTCTGAACCTGCTTATATGCAACCAAGCTCTCCTGCTGTAAGTACGAAAAGATCTTATGTTCCATGTATCTAATTTGAGTTTTCTTTTGTAAATTATTATAATTGGTTTAGAAGATAATCAGTATTTATATGCTGAAGAACCAACCATAAGCAAGATATTACCTTTTTTCTGAATGCAGGTAATGGTTGGACGTTCCCCCCAGTTAGTATATGTTCAGCCACTTTCCCACGTAAGATAGCTCTTTAACTTTTGGAAGTTTCTTCAATTTGTCAAAGTTAAAGAAAGTTAACCCAAAATTGGAATAAATTAATTACATAGAAGATGTTAAAAATCACTAAGGATTTAATATTTACATGGTCAGTAAAATCAAATTGTAAGTATTTTTCCCTCTAGAAAAATGTTTACTACAGTTTTGACCATCATTGGCTTAGTCATTTTACACTTTTACTTATGATCGAAGGATTTAATTCATGGAACAACGGCAGTCGCACCAGTCTCGGCTCGCCCTCTGTTGAATCATCATGTACCATTTCCAAAGCAGCAAGGTAAAATCTTAATTTTCTTATAAAAAAAAAGTTGTTTATCGCATTATCTTGTTTTTTTTTTTTTTTTTTTCTAATAACAAGCCCTTTTCAAGGTTTATTTTTTTTTTTTTTTTTTTTTTTATTTTGGGTTAGATGTTTTTTTTTTGTA
>Ga0123340_1007382_pt1 | contig 10488 bp, 8 predicted proteins | sample SirMexnodulemix_FD_89961 | JGI IMG/M metagenome (GOLD analysis project Ga0123340, IMG submission 89961) | Root nodule microbial communities of legume samples collected from Mexico - Siratro Mexico nodule mix | ecosystem: Host-associated > Plants > Roots > Nodule | place: Mexico: Nepantla...
ATATATATATATATATATATATATACACACACAAAAATAAAACTTATATTTCACATTTGTGGAATAAGTATTGTGGTTTTTACCACATGTTTATTTATTAAAACTGTTCTATTTTACTTGAGGATTCTCTGGGGATTTGCGAACACAGATTTTGTCATTCACATAATATTTGGTTGAGACAAAAACCAGTGAGCAGCAAAATTTTGTAAGTATACCAGTTTGGTGTTATATAATTAAAGTCATCACTGATTAAATACTGCCAACTCAAGTTTAATTATGAGAACAAAAATGTCCTGTTGCAAACTCAACAACCAATAAATGTAAAATATTCTATAAGAAAATACTAGAAAAATATCCCTCATGCATAAATAATAGTTATTGTAGATTCGATTCTTCAAGATTAATTATAATAAGAAGAAAATGTATCCCACTGCATCACAAAATATATTTTACCTCTACTTGCATTAGAAATGTGAAAAAAAAAATATAAGTTAGTGTAAATTAAGCACGAGGGATGACACCGCAAAATCATGGCTTTGTCGTAAAGTGGTTTTTTTTTTCATTGATTCAGTCTCATATAAGATTGTGTATAATATTGTAGAATCAATTAAATTAAGAATCTCTCTTCTTTTTCATACCAACGTAACATGATCACGTGGATGTTTCCCCTTCCTTTTATTACCTTCATTGATTTCAATCTCCTTTATGAGACCTTTTATTAGGGTATGTGTTTTCTTAGAATTTCCCATAAGAAAATTATAGTTGACAAATATAGCAACAAATCAAGATGGTTTAATTAATCTTCACCAATTTTAATAAGAACATAAAATAACTATACCCAGAGAGATTCACGAATTATGATTATGATTGAAAACATATTATAAAATAAAAACATATAAAAGAATGGGAGACAAGTAAAAATGAAAATGATATGAACTTTTATTATAAAAGTTAGGAAATTGAAACAATTTTGGTGAATTTAATTTTTTTTGTTTTCTGGTGGGTTTTACTGGTACACAATAAACAAATAAAAAAAAAACTGATGTGAAAGTGAAACCCTAGAAAAAAGTGTGGCAGACAGAGTACTGACAGGTACGGTAACTAAGTGTATTGCCACATCATTATCTGCTTTTTGTCTCTCTTTACTTTCTTTTGTCTGTCTCATCCAATCCAAACCTAGTAGACTCATCACGCACGTGTCTCCCCTAAGATATTTATTTATAATCTCTTCAGATACACGTGAGGGAAACTCTAATTTATTTTAATTTATAATTTTTCAGATTGTTTAAGTTGTAAAAATTTTAACCTTTTTCATCTTGTTTAACAAAAAAATATAAAAAATGGCATCTTTTTGTTTTCTCTATAAGGGAATATTTTATTGCATTGTTTATGTTTCTCCCCATTTATCAAACTTTCTCACTTTCTCTTCACCTTTAAACCAAACACTGTGTTAAGAAAAACAATATATGGATATTTTCGAACCAACTCTTACATGTAACATGTATGGATAGAGTCTCGGAATACTTAAAATCACTGTTAGAATTCAAAGCATAGTTTAAAATGTGTGTTAGATGTTAACATGTTAAGTAATTTTTGTGGAAAATTTCAGTTTATATTTTTTCCATTTGCAAAAAATAATATTTCATAGTTTAGAGTGTGTTTGAAAAAATATTTTCAGATGTAAAGGTGTCTTGTAAAAGTCAAATAAACACACATTTGTGAGGTAAAGAAGATTTGAGTTGAATATAAATTGATAAAAAGATCTTAGTAGTTTAACATTTATTATTGTTTTTCCAATACTTACATAATCATTAATAATCACATATATGAAAGTGATTTTTGTCTAATGTTACTAATTTAAAATCACTTTTCAAATGAATCAAACTATTCAGTTCCAAAAGTTATTCAGTCTATTTAGATTGATACTATTTTTTTAAAAATTTATTCAAATAAAAAATAAAAATAAAAAAAAGTCTAACTCAGCTGTTTAACTTCAACAAGTCAGTTCTAAAAAAAATGGTAGTGCTTAAAAAAATTGAATGACACTTTTAATAGACTACCAAGTTCAATTGAAAATGAATTTATTCAATTCGGTTCACTATATGTAGTCATAAAATTTTCAATTCAATTTGGCCCATTACATGTTAATAAATAAATGAGTTGATTCACCAAATTTAAAAAATATAAAAACCAATAACATTTTTCCATTAATGGTTACTCATAGTAAAACCGAATATTTGAATATTACTTAATATTAAGAGTTTAAATCTCTTTAAATTGTATTTCTTTCAAAATAATATAAAAATTGGTCAATTCACTTATAACTACTTTGATTCACCAATTAAGTTAGCTGAATTAATTATAACCCAGAATAATAAAAAAAAAAAATTCAACCCAACAGAAATTTATGTTAAACCAAACTTGTCACATATTTTTACACCTCTCACAAGTTCACTTTATACTATTTTTTTTTACCAATTAATTGAAATGATTAATTGGACAATTACTGTTAGACTATAAACAAACTTAGATTATGGCTTCTCAAGTGTACATGATTTTCCTAATCCCTAGGCAGAATCTGCACACAGATTGGGGCAGTGGAAGAAATCATGTTCAGCTGCTTAGGAATTATCACTGCATGTGGCTGTATGTATGTATGCATGCATGTATGTGTATGTATGTCTCTAGTTGTATGCATGTATATGTATGTATCTTTTAAAGCCACATGTTTCAACATGTTCAGAAGATATGTGCCATCACACACACTGCAGTAGCTATGTTCAAAAGGATTTCATATTAACACAGAAGATATCAATGTTAACATTTTCAATTGGTTAGTTTCTGATAAAAGAAACTGTACACAATCTGATTTAGATTATCTGCCAATAATTGAGCAAAGCAATTCAAATAGTAATGTGTAGTATCACAATAATATCAAAAGAAATTTCATTTGTACATAAAAAAAAATTGAAGGGTTGTTTGCAACAACAGAAGTTACGTGGCATGAGCAAGAATCTTCAAGGATGAATCATGTTAGAAGGTTTGAAAAGGCGTGTTAATTACTCCATAAAAGAAATAGTAATTTTTAAAATTCTTTTGTATATTATAATCCTCTGTGTAAGTTAACCTTCACACTCATTGCAGAATGCCAGAAACAGCCTAATTGATGCTATCAGTTCATTCATATCAGTTAAATTGAAAATGTAGTGAATAACAAAACCAGATGTAAGTTGTAACTTCCTTGTGTCATCATCAATACATTACAAGATATATTTTCTTGGTTTGATTCTTGAGCTGTGTATTAATTAAGAGATAAATTAGTTGGTCAGACTCAATAATAACTGCCATGGTTGATGCATAACTGAAATTCTTAAAGCATTTCCATTTTTCACATCACAATGACGTTGCCTTACAATGGTAAGGCTTTAAGAATATTCAGTTAGGTATCAAGAAGGGAAGCTTTTTTCTCAGATGGTCAGTGATTGGTGAATAGAACCAAGAACAAAGAAGGAAGAAGTAAAGAGAGAAGAGTGGTGAATGGAATTATGAAACTGAGTTTCTTGGCTGAGTCTGTTTTATAGAAAAAGAATGAGAACTAATTAACTTCATGTCAGAGATGCATGCATCAAACAATTATCAATGCATAATGTGAGTGTAACACCAAATTAAATCTCACCCTTGAAACCGAACCTTCCTGATCAAGTAGTATTTTCCAAAGTTTTTGTTCTAATACACAGTACTAGTGCATGCTCATTCAGAGCAAAATGACGTGGTGCACTGCATGTAGGCTGAAAAACAGTGTGCAGTGTGTGGTACTAATTAAGTGATTAATTAATAAAGATGCATCATCAATGAATAATGTATCTGAACTTGAGCTTGGATGTGAGAAGGCCACTTAATTACCTTGTGGTTAATTGTGAACGAAGGACAATATCAACCTAGCTGTTATCACTTTGCATTACTCTTAATTTGTACATTTTTGTGACTTTGTATACTCAAGTGCTGCTTTCTTTTCTTATGTTGGGTCAATTTATAGCATTATGAATTGACCACCAGTTTGTAGTGAATGATATATCACATGGGTGGATCATACTAATGCAAAGTTTTGTGAACATTTAACAGGTAAAGGGACCACTTATGCAGAGATTAATAGCTGAAAAAATTGTAATCTTTCACAAACCAATGTTAAGGTTAATTAATTTCTTCTAAAATCTTTCTCTTCATCCCTCCCATTACCACTAACTCCAATATTATTCCACATGACATTAATTTGATTCGTGAGGGAGACTTTAATTTAGGTAAATTTTAACATGACATTAATCATTACTTTTTGTCATACTCTTATTTTCATTTAGTTCTTACTTATTTTACACCTTTATCATGGGTTAAAGAGAAATAATAAAGGAGGTCATATTAGGAAATAAGCATCTATTTAATGTAAATGATGATATTAATTATATTCCTTAATTTGTATTTTATTAAGAAAATAAGTAGATAAAAAGGGATAAAAGTGTGTTAGTTGAATTTATGTTGATACAATTATTTTTTTAATCTATTAAAAAATCTGTAAAAACTGGTCCTATGACAAACATAATTATTGTTTTTCATCTTTTTGAACAAATTTGTAGATGAAATTGAATTAGGCTTGTTTACTAGTGTTCTACTTGTTGCTCCGCACAAGAAAACAAAACAAGAAAAATTAATAAAACCCTTTTGCAAATTTATGTCAAACATTTGGTAACGCGGTCTTTGTAGTTATTTTTCTTATGATATAAAAATTGGAGAAGAAGACTGTAACGAGCCCAACAAAATCTCTCTCTGCTGTTAAGCTGGCACTGTTCTCCTTGCTGATAGATGCAATCACCACATTCTTCAGTTAATCCTACTTTCAAATAATCTGCAGAATTTAATCTTACAAAAACATTTTAAAGCACTTCAAAATAATTATATTTTCTTAGAGGACTTGCAGATTATATTTAATAGAGTAGAAAAATAATTATATCAACTTGAGAGACGGAAAATATATTTAAATTTCATTTAGTTAATTTTAATTATTAGACATTCATCTCAATAAAACATTCTTGCACAAATAGAGAAATAAATATCTTATTTGATTAAGATTCTTCCTATAAAAAAAGAAAGATGAAATAGAAATTTACAGGATTTTAGTACATGTTCTTTAATAACAAAACAATCTAATACTTAAATATGCACTCAATCAGTTAAATTAGTTGTAATTGTCATCTTTTAAACGCATATTTCATCAATCAGAGCAATCTGAGTTTTTTAATTCAACCAAAAAGATTAATCGTAAACATTTTTTCTATTTATCCATAATTTATAATGCAACACATTGATAATGTATAAAAATTCATCTCTTGTTGTTATAATAACACAATCAAGTTTCCAAGAGAATTCCTTGAATGCGTTGGGTTTAATACTAAATTGCTAGCTATTTTCATTTTCCTCTTCAAAATCAAAATACATCACCTAACTACATTGGTTGGCAACTAAATGAAACATTTCCTCCGTCCAAACTTTCCCAATAGAACTCCCAAATAACAACTAAAAAAATCAATGATCTAAGAGCTTTATTAGCCTACTTTGAAACCAGATGCTTTATTGCTTTACATGATTTCACGAGTGCCTGGCATCTTCCTTCCACCAGAGAAGTAACCATGCTGCTAAAGGAAAAAGAAAACGCAAGCCAAGAAGAAACCACAAAATAGTATGCATGCATGCATGCATAATAGCTAACATCTGAGGCTGATCATAAGTGAACAAGATGTGAGGGTCAGTGGTCCACGTCTGAACCAAGGTCACCCCACCTTACATTGTATTTGGCTGCAAGATAGTGAGCACCAACAGGACCCCTACTACCATAAGGATAGTACTCTGGAATTATCTTCTTCTCTTCTAGTTCCTTCAGTACAGGTGTAAAGAGTGACCAAGCGGCATCCAGTTCATCGCTACGTATAAAGAGTCTTCTTTCTCCTTCAATGGCATCCAACAGTAGTCTCTCATAAGCATCTGGAATCTCCTTTGAATATCTGAAAGAAATAAAAATGAAAATGTTAGCTTATGTGCTCATAGAATATGTCATCCATAGATAGCAGTTTACTATCTTCCAAAATGCCTAAATTCGTTTAATGGACCAAGAAATATCCTGCAACTATAGTGGCAGACATGCCACAGGCCCACCAAGATTATATGGACATTAGATCAATGTCAAATATTGAGAAGGTAAGAAACTAAGAATGAGTGAATTTGTAGATAATAATCTAATGAAGAGTGTAGTTCAGGGCTCCCATAAAGTTGACTTTAAGAGTAAAAGGAAATACCTTGCAGCATAGTGAAGATTTAGATTACTGCGGTCCAACTTCATTCCCAAACCTGGAACTTTGTTGTTTATCTTCAAATAAATAGCCTCATCAGGCTGAACTCTAATAACAAGTTCATTGGTAGCCCGATCAAGATCAGTACCAAAATTCCGATTGTACAGATTACCAGGCACATGCCTGAACTGTACCCGTATCTCAGCCCTGAACCCAAAACAACATAGCAGTTAAATATATGTAAAGTGGGGTGTGGAGACCTAGAACAGATGGCCAACACTAAAGTAACTTTTATTTCCTCCCCTTACCCTTTTTTGTGTAATGCTTTCCCTGCCTTCATCAGAAAAGGTACCCCATCCCATCTTGCATTATCTATAAAGAGGGCAGCTGCAGCAAATGTTGGAGTTAAGCTGCCTACTGGCACAGTTTTGTCATCAACATAGCCTGGATATGTAACACCTCCTCTTGTATGGCTCTTATACTGGCCTATAACCACATCCTTAAGTTGCAGGGGTCTCATTGAACGAAGAACCTTGACCTGACATCCATTAGGTAATTGAAAATCTGGTGAAAAGGAAAATTTCACAATTACTTAGAACAACTGAATTCAAGGCATATAACAATTTTAGACCTTTTCATTTCTTATATCCTCTGCATCCAAACTAACAGGGGTTTCCATTGCGAAGAGTGCTAGTATTTGAAGTAAATGATTCTGCATAATGTCTCTTATGATACCATAATGGTCGAAGTACCTGTAAATAGTACAATGGAAATGGATAAGAATCCCCATTATAAGAACAGAAAGTGTGAAAGCTGTGAAGGAACAAAAGTTACCCGCCACGTCCTTCAGTGCCAAAATCTTCTGAGAATATCAACTGTACATTTCTTATATACTGCCTTGACCATAATGGCTCAAAGATGAGATTTGAGAATCGGAGGACAGAAAGATTTTCCACAAGCTCTTTCCCAAGATAGTGGTCAATCCTGTATTAAAATTTCCGACTTTATAAAATGTACATTACAATCTTAAAGTTGAAGATGATTAGTGTTAGTTGGAAAACCTGAAAATTTGATCCTCTGTCAGATACTGCTTGAGTGATTTTGTTAATGCAGCTGACGATTCAGAATCACGACCAAAAGGCTTTTCAACAATGACCCTAGTCCAACCATTACCGGAAGAAGCTGACAAGCTTGCACATTTTACAGCATCTATAAATATATTAGGAGGAATTGAAAGATAAAACAGGCGATTTGAAGTTCTCCCACCCTACAAAAACAATTTTCATATTCAAACAGAATGGTTCAAATCTGATTATAAAATGATGAGAATGACTTCAACTATTCAGACAAAAATAAATACAACAAGTTCCTTCTTTGTTCGTATATCAAACTTGATGCAAATTAAAATTGCATGCCATAAAAAACGCACAAAAAAATAAAAAGTGCAGATTAGAGAGCAAAAAATGAAAGAATACAAGCATGTCAAGGAAACACAATAACCATACAATTAAACCTATTGATTATAATTGCAACGTGAACAAAGAGGTTTTTTCTTAATTATGTCATCTGGTATTCTTATATTTGAAGAATTAGAACATCAATGAAACTATGGCCAATTGGTCATGGAGCCAAAAGGAAAATGCCAAAATACAAAGCAGATATCAACTACAGAGATAACCAGTATATAATAGCTAATGTTCAAATTCTTTATTGTTTTCTTTATTTATTTCCACCCTCTTTTTCTTCATCTTTTTTATTTGCTTCTCAACAAGGGAATTCCCTTTCAAGTTAGCAAATGCATTCATTCCCACTATGAAAAATTTTTACTACTTCAGAAAACTGCATTTCAAACAGTGATTGCTTCTTACAGTAGGAATCTGAACCACATTTACGCTATAGACTACACTTATATCATATTATCCCCTTTCCAATCCAACTACCTCTTGTTCCTTCAGCTTCTTGTCTAGCACTGCAAAGTTTTCCTGAGAATCATATTGACCAGAATGGTAGAAACATCGTTTTAGAAACTGTTCCATCTTCTCATTGCAGTTCTCTCTGAAATTCCACAACACGAATTTCCAAACATTAAATATGTAGCCTAACCCTAAACATGATAAATAATAAGATATAATAATCACCTCTTATCAATTCTACAAGTGAGGGTCCTGCTAACCATATTTCTCAGTTCTGCATCAGTCATCTTACTCCGCGAGTAACCATAGATAGTGAAGTGCTGCCATAAACCAAAGCATTAGTTCAATCCAAACACAAATAAAAAATAATACCATCCATCCAAATCCAACCTTAGGGAGACAATCCTCATAGTAAAGTGCAAAGAGGGCTGGAAATATCTTCTTCTTAGCAAGGTCCCCAGAGGCTCCAACAACAGTAATACTAACAGTGAACTCATTTTCATCCTTTTCAAAACCGTCTTCAACTTGAGACTCCTTTGGGGACTTAACAGACAATACTTCAGCATTCAGCTGCCTGTGAGAAGTGCCATTTTCAACAGGAGTCACAGAAGCTGCTACTGTACCTACATTCAGAAATCACACGCCATATATGACTACGGATTTTCAGAACCATATATCATAAGAAACCAAGCTAGGTAGTCCTTCAAGTACTGAAAAATCCATCAAATTGGTCACTGAAGTTAGCAAAATATACCAACTTAGAGACCAAACTGTTGGATATTCAATACTTGAGCAGTTACTTACATAAGTTTACTACTTTCAGGACTATGGCTATGTTTTTAGATTCCCATTTGGACGCTCCAAACACAGCTTGGAGAATAAACTCAGTTTGGATTCAGTACATTCACATGCACTAACATTTTGCCAGAAACCATGTTTCCACAAACGCAATACTTCAGTTTCCACATGCACTAACATTTTATGATTTCAAATTGGCTGACAAGTAAGATTTCCAACTAACCCCTGTTAAAGTCATCATATAACATAATAAACACGGTTTGGATTCAGTAAATTCACATGCATTAACATTTTGCCAGAAACCAAGTTTCCACAAACGCAATACTTCAGTTCCTTTTGCAAACTCATTTTGCATGATTTCAAAGGGGTTGACAAAGTAAGATTTCCAACTAATGCATGCCTGTTAAAGTCATCATATAACATAATAAACACATTTCCAGCTCTCTCTTCTCTCCCTGACACATCCCAAATCCCACGTGTAAAGTAGAGCATAAAAAACAAACGGAAAGGACCCATCAGAAAAAGGTTCCAAATTTAAACGAAAGAAATAAAAGGGTATAAGAAGAAGAAGAAGAAGAAAAAGAAGCAAAACCTTCCTGTTGCTGAGTGTGGACGGGAATCTGATACGACTGGGGTTGAGATTTGAGAGAGACCCCAGAAGCGAGAAAGCGCTGCGAGAAGGTGACGCGTGGAAGGTAAGGGAGGTGGGAGGAGAAGGGACAGGGTTGGAAGGAGGAGGAGGAGGTGGCGAGTGAGCGACAATGCGTTGAATAGAGCGTGGTGGACATGAGGGAATATGAAGAATTGGGGAAGAGAAGAGAAAAAAGAGGGAAATAAGAAGAGAAAGTGTGAGAGTTCGGAGAGAACGAGGGAAGGGCCCTTGAGATCTCCGAAGGGTTGCTTGGCTTGTCCCTTTCCCTTTCTGGGTGGCAGAGGACAATATACAACGGTGGGTGTTTTTGGTCCCTCCGATTTATTAGGTTTTCGTTTTTTTTTTCAATTAGGTTTGCAAATTGTGTTTTGCCTTTTGCATTAATATGTCCCATCGCACTGCACCTAACCAAATTGTCATTGATTTAACTATTTCCAGTATTTGACTCTCAAATATAAAATAAAATAAAATAAAAAACATTTTCCATCTTTTTATTTTCAAACTCTGATGGCCTCCTACTGCTTCCGTCAAAACTGGCTCACATGTGTCAACAATCAATGTATTAAATTAACATATTTTTTTATAATAAAAAAACTACCAATAACTTTTATTTACTGCTGGGGTAATTTATTTTAATTTAAGAGACTGATTTATTGGATTGGTTATTTGTTGATGCACGTGACCTGGTTACCAATGTATGTACAAGTATTCAATAAATACTCTCGATCAATACGATTAAAAGATAAATAGATTACATAAAGTGAAAGAGCGCGTGTGTGTATATATACAT
>Ga0123340_1007390_pt1 | contig 10483 bp, 4 predicted proteins | sample SirMexnodulemix_FD_89961 | JGI IMG/M metagenome (GOLD analysis project Ga0123340, IMG submission 89961) | Root nodule microbial communities of legume samples collected from Mexico - Siratro Mexico nodule mix | ecosystem: Host-associated > Plants > Roots > Nodule | place: Mexico: Nepantla...
ATATTTAATTAAAATGTTGAATAATAATATATGTAAGAATATAGAAAATTAAGAATACAAGTGATTTAACTAAAATAGTACTTCAATATTTTAATGATAAAAGTGAGAAGTGTCTAAACAAAGAATATTTTGTTGATTGAGGACCCGTCATCTTTTTAAAAAATACTTTTTCTTTTTTTCTCTTTTTCTGAGTTCTTTTTAGGTTTTAGATTTTACCTTTCATTATATTGAAGAATAGAGACTATATATAAGCTTATATTGAAGAACAAAGACTATATATAAGCTTATATTGAAGAACATAGACTATATATAAACTTGTGACATTGAGTACAACAAAGTTGTCATCAAAAATTGAAATAGCATGAAGTTTAATTTTTATTCTATTTTTTTGGGCCAGTTCTCAAAATTTTCCATCTCTCTTTAGTTAGATGTGTGGCCATGTTTTATGCTTAAAAATAGGTCTCTGTTAACACAGAGCTCTAGTGATGCAATTAAATAATTAAATAGGTACTCTTGGTATAGGTTTGGATATCCCTTCAATCTCATGAAATTGAAATGTGTGTTGTTCTTGAACAGGTAAGAGAAACTATAATTTGTGATTTGTAGAATGTTAATTTTAATGAATTTTTAGTGTAAGAAAAATGTATGTTAAAGTAGTTTGATTTTCTATGTTCAAATTTGTGCATATTTGAAATTGGATATGTTAAAGGAAAGTTATAATCTCTGACTTGTAGAATGTTAATTTTAATTTCATTAGATTTTTTAGTGTATGAGAAATGTACGTTGAAGTAGCTTGATTTTCTAAGTCCAAAGTTGTGCAGGTCTGAAATTGGGTATGTTGTTGGCTTGAATTGGTTTGAGGATGTGCTTTAATTTTTGTATAAATGATTATATTAGAAATTGAATTTGAAAACTGATAATTATGTGATGAATAGTTGTATATATATGATATGGGAATATACATAATGTATGATGGATTAATTGGTTGATGAATAATAAATTATATAATGTTAAGATGTTACCATGTAAAAAATTATTAGCATATGCACTGTTATTGAAATTCCTCTAAAAGTAGGTATCCTGACTCTACTGGTAGTTTAGAATCATTTAAAAAAAGACTATCAAGTGGTGAGAGTTGAATAAAGTAATTATGAATGATTATAGTTTGAAATCTAGTTCATAAAAGCTCATATTGATTAACCCTAATGCATGAGTCTTCCAGAAGATACAAAGTTAACTATCTGTATAATTGAGTCCGTATTATGATGTGAAATGTGTTTTCTAATATTTTAAATATTTTATGAATGTGTTATGTTTAAATAAAAAAATAATAGTATAAGAGTTCTAAATGTATCATAAATAGAATTCTATACTTATGTATATTATCTTAAAACATCTTAAATTTATCTTTATTTTTATTTATACCTGTGTTATGTTATTATTTTTTATTTGTGGTGATGTGTAATCTATGTGAAGAGATGGTTTAACACAAATCCCACATTGAACTGCTAATGTTTTTCAAGTTCTTTTAAATTACTCTCTTAGTGAAATAATATTGTAAATAATAAATAAGGAGTAATAATTATATTTTAACAAATTTGATGAATGTAGTATAACATATCATTAATTGTGTATGATAATAGTTATTAGTTTGAAATATTATAGTATTAACTATAATTTATTTTAATATAATATGTGAGGAGATGAGATGAAAATTATCATTGACATGGAAAAACATATATAATTCTAAACTTGAAATTGAATCCATGACAAGAAACAAACAACTTAAGAAAGTCATCCACTTGGGCTTATCAACTGATTATTTTAGAATAAAAATTGTGTTATAATAATTATTTTGAGAGTATAAAATTTCTATATACTGTAATATAACCATAAAGTAATAACAATTTAAAATTGAAGTAAAAGAATGAAATGACAACTACTAAGTCTAACAATGTCCTCTTATTTAATACACATATACTTTAGGACTAATTGCATACAATACAAAATTGAGTGGTTTGGAGGAAGTAATCTACAACACAATAATTTCTATTCATATTTTACTTTACCAAATTCAAACAAAAAAAGTAATTAAACTTAACATAAAATAGACCTTGCTTACTCATTCACATAATATTTGTTATTTTTCTTGGGGGTTGTAACATACAATTTCCCTCCCATCAACCCACTGCACATCTAAAATTTACTTTCGAATACACATACCATATAAGTCTAAAATAATTCTAAAATAACTTTTATTAAACTCAACTAAATAATAAAGTACAAAAATATTTACCATGTCACATTGTTTTGCATCACTATGATTATTTTTTTCATTCTTTCTCTAACTTCAATATTTCTCTTACATAATTCTTATTAATTAGTGAACTCATTTGTTAAAATAAAAGTTAAAAGAAATTACTAATAATTATTATTTATTAAAACTAATGAAACAAACAAATGAATACTACTTATTTTTGTGAATACCATTAGGGACATTAACAATTAATTGTTTTCTTAAAAATGAGATATTATAAACATGACTATAAACTCATCTTTCTACTTTTATACTTATTTTAAAATAACACTCTTTTACTAATTACTCCACCTTTAAAATATTAAAGTAATAATCTTTTAGGATTATGAAGCATTTGACCAATTATCAACTATTAGAGCTGAGATGAAAATATTATCTAAATCAATCACAATACAAACACAGTTGATTAAAGAAGTGAAGTTGATTCTCCCATACACTTCTACAGTCTATAATTTATAAGTCAAAATCAAATTTAATAATATCCAATCAAATATTATTTATGATAAATATATTTTGTTGGAATAAAATTTATATCCCTACTTTACATGAGAATTAAATGCCCAATCAATCTTTCCTTTATATGATAACGATTCATTATTAAATTAGAATGTTTGTATTTTTTTTTTTTACTTATTTAGGATTTAATATTAGGAAAAATAATATTAATGTTGCATTTAGAAATATATTTTTATAGATTTTAGAAAAAAATGTTTAAAGTTGAAGCATAATAAATATTTCAATTAAATTTAATTTACAAGTTTGTAAATGGAAAACAAAACAATATATTCTCTCTGTATTATTATAAATCATTATTTGTGTTGAATTTATTTTTTCATTGTGTTTAAGATTATGAGATGTTTTCCTATAATTTTTTTATATGGATTTTGACGACCAGTAAATGATCAAGGTTTTATATTGTTTTTAATTAATTAAAATTTTGATATGAAAGTAAGTTTTTTTTCTCCTTGATTTGCATGATGTGACTCCACAGCATCTTATCTTGTATTAATACTCAATCTAATCTGTTTGTTGATAAATTAAACAAGCTATAATAAAGTATATATGGTCTAGAAAAGTCAAGTAAACATAATGATCTTTAAACAACTAGATTATCTATTTAAGGAAACATCTATATAAGGAAACACCTTAATGTAGAAACAATCATATTGAAAAATATTCTCAAAAATAATTTAAACAGAGATCACGATTTGTTATATACAATGTTGTGCAAAATTATCCGTTTTTAAAAGATTATTTGAGGAAAACCTCTTAAGGTCATATCAAGACCTTCCATAAAGAGAGTTTATCTTAAAAAAGTTTTTATAAAAGATCAAGACATTCACAATCAAGCCTTTAACCATCTTTCCTAAGGAGCTATATAAAGAGATAAAAAAAAAAGAACACAATAACGAAATATAACAATGACATACAAGATATACAACATATACATGAGAGAAAAAGTTACAAAGAGCCTTGTAGTTTTATTAATCCTTGAGCATTTATGAGTTGTGTGTAAACTTTTGTTAATTCTTCACTTGTAAAGTTATATACTTGTGAGTTTAATTTGTGTTCTCTTTAATAATATTTTCTTTTCTTTGAGAGTTCTCAATCTTAAGAGGAGATAGAAAAAGATAACATGAAAAAGGTTTGTGTATTTGAATAACCTAAAAAGAAAAGATTGGTGTATTCGATGTAATAAATGTGTCTTAATTAGTGAAATTTTTTAAGTAATTGACTTAAGAGAACTGGATATAGCCTTTGGCTGAACCAATATAAATTCAAGTGTGTTGTTTCCCTCTCTGCTATTGCTAGTTGTTATGCTTTGCTTGTTTGCTATATCTTGGTTTGTTAGAGGATCTGCTAGACATTTACTTTTACCCATTGCAAAAAGAGTCTTAGGTTTTATTCAACCTTTCTTCTCGAACCACTTGTTTTTACATAAAGTGTATCTTTCAAGTAACCAAGCACAATTTAAATAAAAGAGAATTAATGTTGTGTTTTTTTTCTCTGAAGGAATATTGCTTTAGCGAGAATGTTTTGTTGAAGTGATATATGACTATATTGCGACTTTATGTTTTTTTAAATAAATTTCTCAAGACGATAATAATTATCTAAATTGCATTATATTTAATAAATTTATGAGTGTAATAAACTGTGATTAGAATGAAAATGAGATGAGACAAATCATATGGTTGATTTAAAAATATAGTTACATGATATTTCATAATGATATTTCATGCAAGGGAGATTTCTAAGTTTCATTGAAAGTATAACTAACACATATTAATATGCTAGGTAGTGAAAAAGTAACAAAAAATTTTACATAAAGCAAAAAGTTTGTCAATTATGTGCAATGAATGATCCATTATGCGTAGAAACTATTATTTACACTTGCAATAGTATTTAATTTATGGAGTTACTAACTTTAGTATTCTAAAAGGTGTGTATTTTAATTCCTTGATAACTTTTGTCTAAAAAATGAATATATATTTATTGTGGATATGATTGTAGTATATATATAATTATAATTATAATGAATATGAAATATTATATCTACTATTGAATATTAATAATGTCTAAACAAATTATATTAAGAATTTACAAGAGACATAACATTTATTAGAAAAGTTAAACATTAAGCGCATCTATAATTAAATGGTTGCTTAATTAAGATATTGCAAAATTGTCGTCTCCTGATTTGTGATTTTTTTTTTTCAAAACACACTCTTTTTAGTTCCATAAGTAGTAATAGATTTTGTAAAAATTATATCATATTAGTTAATGAACTTTTATGTAAACTTTTATATACAATATCTTAGAATTATTGTATACTCTTTATTTATTGATAGATGTACTTGGCCAGCAAATTTTCCACAAAATACAAAAATTTAACCTACCTTATCTTCGAGCACGTCTAGATTAACAACAAAAATATAAAACATAAGCATGTGTATTTGCTCCTAACAAACTTAGAAAAACACAATTCTCAAATACGTTATAAATAATGTATGTATTGATATTTTAAGAGTTTTTTATATTATTATTTAATCATAAATCAGTACATATGATGAATTGACTTATACTATTTATTTAAATAGTCATGTGTGAAAAATAGTTGTCTGATTAATAATGTAAAAAACTGCTTTAAAAATTGTTCGAAATATGTTTGAATTAGTCTCCAATAGTTATGGAGAATGACTTATTATTGAGGTTTTTTTTTTTTTCTGACAGCAATAATTAAGCATGGTTAGAATGGGAATACAGCCCAGTTAGATTAATGAAAGGGACTAAAAACTGCACCACTTGGTCCAACCATGTTTTCTAATTATGAGAATTTTTGTATCTTTTATATTTGTAATCATGAAAGGAAAATTGTATTGTAGGAACTGTATATGTTTATGATTTCAGCACTCATACAAATGATTATTATATCAACCATTTGTGCAGATATTAGTTTGGTTTATATGGTTTGCTTACCCTAAAAATGTAGAAAAGAAAAAGAAAGGATGAAACAGAGATAAGAGGTAGATTGTTCCTTTAACCTTGGAAGAAGAAGGATGAATGTATGAAAAGGTGTTTATGGCAGAGAGGGTCTACATCAGAGGCATACACAGTCATACTTATTTTGTAGAATACGGTTGTGTATGATATGGTTCCTCTTTAATGCAAAAGATAGTGACTGGTGAGAAAAGCTTTGTCACATTTTGAATACTAAAGTGCCCGAAACGCAAAACAAAAACCCATATTCCATGAAACAAACGGATTAAAACTTGAGGGTAGGAAAGAAAAAAGGGAGACACAAACACAGTGGGGTCTCTCTCAAAGCAGAAAAAGCAAGAAAGAATCAAATTGGAAGGCGTTAGGGAAAATAAAGGAGAAAAAAACAAAGAAAAATCCAATGCTTATCTCTTTGACTGCCTCGTAAAACATAATTTTGCCTCCGATTTTACAAGGTGCGTGGTTCGGGAAACAAAAAGCAAAAGCAACAAGCAGATCTTCTTGGAGTTCTTTTTCTGTTTTTTTGACCTTTTCTGTGCCCATCCATAAATCAATTACTTATGCCAAACACATTCTCGTATAATGTTTGTATTAACAACATTACAAAAATGGATTACGTAGACCACGTTCTATAGTAGTACTCCATTTTCTTAAGGAACGCGTAATACCAAATTTTAGACTTTTTAGATCACAGTTATTTCTATATATCAATTGAGTTTTTTATAATATTTCAACTCTCTAGTCTATTATTTAATTTATGTATATTAATTATTTTATATCGACAATCCTTTTTGGAGATTACAATGTGTTTATATATATGTACCCTGTGACCCCATAAAATGGACAGTATCTTGCCCTGCTATTTAGGAAACTGGTAGTGGTGTAGAACAATCTTCTATTTACCAGGAATAGTAGTGAAGAGAAAAAATATACGTACCCTTATAATTGAACAATCATATCATTCTTAAAAGATATATAAAAATACCATAAAAAACTAAATGGTGTAACTATTCATACGAAAGGAATAGAGGATAGACTATTTTCAAAAAGACTGTTAAATAATTATTTTCAGCTTCTACTTTTATACATATACATATATTTACTGTAGAAATTAATACACGACAAAACTCTTCATTAAGAACTATTTTTTTAATGAAGATCACCATCGCAATTCAAATTATTTAACTATTATAATGATTGAGTTATATCTTAATAATAATAAAAAATGAGAATGTGAAAATAAATCCAAATTCTAGTATACTTCAAAGGCTGCTTTAAACTTATCCCACCTTCATTTCATCAAATTGGAGAAAACCGAACCCAAACCCAAACTTACCTAAAGTGAGTTTTCTGTTAAAGTTGTATCAGGGTTAAGCCAGTATTTACGAACTTGAATTTAATTCTCATGGTTAGAAGTTATTACTCATGTCTAATGCAGCAAAAACATGTTTTATAGGTAGCCATAAAAAACACAAAACTTACTCTTATAGAAGCAATTATTTTAACTATATTAATTGTTAAAGTAATCTGCCATATCTCTAATTGATTTAAGAACAACTATAAATAGAAATAAATAACTTGCAATTAAGTGTAACTTAGAACCTGGTTTTCTTTTCTAAATAGCTCTATTTTTTCAAAACTGAATTAACGAGAAGGAAATGTCTATTTAGAATATTGTTTGACATTTTGTTTCTGTTTAATAAAACTTTTGCGACTTTAGACATTAGCATTGATGAGTTTTACGTTGTATTTACACGTGTTTGCATCATAAAGAGAAATTTGAACCATTGTGATTACCATTATGCAATATATGGACTTTGTGTTTGGCCGTTATGAATGATACCTACCTCAGAGTACACCAATTGAATGCATATGGTCCCAATCCCAAGTTCCAACCATTCAGTGTTTTCACAACGTTTGGTTTGGTTAATTAAATAGTGCCAAATGGTTTTTCCAACACCACCACTTTAATAGTATTTAAATTTAAGATCATATATTAAATTATACTGATAACTATGCATTGATTGATCAACACTAGTGGTTCTCCCGCATATATTATTTTCCCTATTCTTTCTTCTTGTTGAATGATGAGTATCCCATAGTGCTAAATTCAAACTTGCACAAATAAGAAAGTGGTGGAAATGCAAGGATATTTACGTGAAAATATTGCACTGATTTGTAATATTATTCATGATGTCTTTGTTGAATATTCATGGACGGTGTTCCCCTTGATACCACTTTATGATGATAGTACGTATTGGATTGCTTTATGTGTAGGAAAGAAATTGGATCATATATAGTCTCTTTAATTATTTCAAGCTCTGTGTAATATATCTTTTGCCTTTCTCTTTTTCATGTCTTGGTCATTTTCCACACGAACCTGTTGCCATTCACTCATAACTCTGCTATTATACTTTGCAGATTTATATATCTTGCAAAATCTTTCTATACTTTCATTACTATTATGTTAAAAGATGTTGCATGACGTTTTAAACCTGTTCTAAATTTTGTTTCTTCATAATTCACCCTAGATTGTGCAGAATTCAGATTATATACACACACCTACTCACCAATCTTCTATTTTTTTTCACTGAAATCAGAACAGATTATATGAAATTCATGAGAGAGCAATTAATGAGCTAATCATAGTTGCAGATTACCCAAAGAAAGTGAGATACCAAAAATTCAAAGAAAGAAGAAAAGCAAGTTTAAGAAACAAACTTTAAAGTTGATGTAGGGCCATTGTATTGACTAGTGGCGCCGTGGCAGTTTGTTGTAAAAGGACTATTCGAATATTTTTAGAATATTATTGAGATGGGTTAAAAATGTTTCCATATTTGTTTCATGAAAGAATCATTACAATTTACTCTTGGACACATCTTTATTAAAAAAAAAAAAAAAAGACTACTTCCCGAAAATTATATTTACGTTGTAAAGTGGATAAGTTTCATATTTTCGCGATGATGAGAATGATTTATGTCACACAAAATCGATAGTGGATAATTATAAGGTAGGAAATTTAATTTAATTTTAAGATTTTTTTACCTGTAAAATGATTTTTTTGAACACAAAATTTTAAGCCGTAAAGAGCATTAAACGTGGGCAAAGTGTTTATTTTAAGATTTAGTCTATTTTTTTATTGTAATTTTTAAATTTATGATTTGACCGATATATATGTGATTTGATCGACCCAAATTTCCTATTTTATTATAAAATTTATAAAAAATAATTATTTATTTATTAATCATAAAATTGCGTTATATATATAATGCATAAATTTATATACATTTTTTTTAATATAACATTACTTATTTTGAATATTATTTTGTGATAATGTGTAATTTTATTTTTCAATGATCTCATTGATTTACTTTTATCATCAAGATTAATACAAGATATTTTTAATGGGATAATGTAAAGAAATAAAAGTTAAAAATTTAAGTTATTCTTAGTTTAAATTAAATTTTTAATAATTTATTTTATACATTTTACTATTTCTCTAAATTTCTTCCTTTCATATTTTAAAATTATAAGTTCAATTATCATATTTTCTTGAATCGAAGAACATAAAGTTTAAAACATTTGTCACATGAGTTTTATACTTAATATTACACAATATTATTTTAAGTATCTCTTACCATACAATTTTAAAAAGATACAATACCACATTAGGTATTCATATATGATAATTACAAATCAAATTATGGATCGATTTAATCTTGATTTAATAATAAAATACACACTATATTAAATAATTAGATGCATATTAAATTGAATAAAATTTTTATTCGATTCAATTAATTATTTTTTCAGCCTTTGATTTCAATATTTAAAGAATTATAATAAGAGAAATTATATGAATTTTAAATATATAAATTAACCTTTCGTTTTTTCTTTAATTTTGTTTTTAATTTTAATTGCATTTGCTTCATTTTTGTTGCATTCTAAAACAAATCCCCCGTATTAATTTGTAAAAAGGAATATTAGAGACCGAATAGACCAGATTTGTGTCATCTAAGAATAATGTACTCTATACTACAAATTTTTAGAGAAAACTTAGTTACTTTGATTTTAAAACAACATTAAAAATCAAGGCGTGATATGAATTATTAATTTTACTTATTACAAGAGTAGGTATTACATACAGTAATAGGAAGACTAAATAAAATTAGAAAGATTTATATTCTTTTTGATTATTTTTAATTGAGTTTTTATAAACAATTTTTCTTTTATTAAGTGTTAAAAATATTTTCTTTTTATTTTTTTCTAAATACCCTAATGTTTGATTTAGTCATCAATTGGATGATGAACTAGTACTTTCTTCTCCAATTCATTAACTAATTTGTGTCTTATCTTTTCAATTTTCTCTAACTTGTTCCTTATCTATTCCAAAGCAATTTGGAGGAGATTGAAAATAGAAAATACAAATTGATTGATGAGTTTGATATAGAAAAATAAAAGTAATTATCAATGTCATTTCATTGAGGGAAAAATAGTAGAGTATTTAGATAAGAATAAAAGATATTTTGAGTACTAAATAGATCAATGTTCCTTAACATAGACTCAATTAATAATATCTAAATTTATAAGTTACTTGAAACTTAATTAAACATTAATTATTTTAATAAATATTATAATAAATGAAATATAATATTCACGCCATTAGAA
>Ga0123340_1007396_pt1 | contig 10474 bp, 5 predicted proteins | sample SirMexnodulemix_FD_89961 | JGI IMG/M metagenome (GOLD analysis project Ga0123340, IMG submission 89961) | Root nodule microbial communities of legume samples collected from Mexico - Siratro Mexico nodule mix | ecosystem: Host-associated > Plants > Roots > Nodule | place: Mexico: Nepantla...
ATATATATATATATATTAAAGACACGAATTTAGACTATTGACTTTTTATTTTTTATTTTTTGTCCTCTTGCCTTATTTTTGGGGTCCGTAATCTTTTTTTGAGAAAATATAGGAGTTGACCCAATGATTTTATTTGGGCTAAATCAAATGGGCCATTTGGGCCCAATCGCTACAGCACCATGATCTGATCTTCAATCTAAACCTAAAAGCCCCTTCTTCTCTCTTTCTGCGACTCTATCAGCGAATTGAATCCAACAAGCATCGAAGCTCAGGAATTGAATTGAATTGAATTTCTTTACCTCCAGTAAGTACACAAAGTTTTCTCTCTAAATTGATTTAAAAGTTCAGTTTTTTTTTTTTTTTGTTTAATTGTAATGTTACATGAAATGGGGGAAATTCTAGTTTTTTAAATTTTAAGGGTTGGTGGTTGCCAAAATATTTGCTTAATTTTAGACCTATGTTTTTTTACCCTGCAAATGATTGTCTATTTTACATTCATGTGTGCTCAAATTTCAAAATGAATTTCAATTGTCTGAACTTTGCGTATAAAGTGTTTGATGAAATGTGTTTGCTGGTAGAGAGGTTGCAAATTGGAAGAAGATGAAAAAGGGTGTTCATCCACAGAAGCAATGGATATCCTATGTTACACAAACGGGTAGGTTGATGCATGTGATGATGACAAAGATACACCCTGTTGGGAAAGTCTACCACTTCCGGGCTAAGCGTCAAATGGCCGAGAGTTTAGGACAGATAGCTAAGTTCAGACGCCGCTTTGGTCTAGAAAATCAAGCGGCCAATGAAAAATAACATTTTCAGTGAGCAGAAGGAACTTTGGCTTTTTATTTCATGCTAGTTGGGGGAGAATAACAGGGAAACAGGTGATATACTCTCAAGCAGGTTTTTTTGTAGCATTCAACTTGTCTAGTTAAACAGCAGAAATGTCTCCTTCTTTAGTTCATATTAAGTGATATCTTTAGCAGTTGATATTTGTTTGTGGGTTTATTAATGAAAATTCAATCTGGGGATATTTGTCGGCTCTTTTGGATATTACTAAAAGAGGAAATTTATTGCTGGGGACTAGGTTACCTCGATGTTTATGTTGAGGGATCAAATTACTAGTTTGAATTGAACAACGGTATCTATTGATTGTTTAGTTCATTAGTATAAATCTTCTCTGAAACAACCATCAGCAGTATGCCTCTTTAAATTTGTTCACACGTTTTAGTTTGTGATTGGCTCTCTATTATCTGCATTATTTTTGTTAACAAGTTTTAGATAAGTTCAAGAACATTATTATGCTACAACGCTTTAATCTTGCATGTTTTACTTACACTAGCATCCCATAATTGACAATGGAGGAAAATATAAATTGTTATTTATATAGTAGGATAAGTTTCCTGCAGCAGAATATGATTTCGGGCTTCTATCAAGTCAAATTCAGCTTATGCACCCAAAAAATATATCATCGATATTTATTCTCTCATAATAATTGATGCTTATTTCATTTTTACCTAGCCACTTCAAATACTTCTGTTTGTTTCTGAATCAACATTTGAGTAGACTATGCAGTATCGTCATGTTTTTCCCGTTCTGTAAAGAAAATTAGCATGTCAAGAACATTTATAGCAATTTAGTAATTAAGGTATCAATAATCGGTGAGGAAAATAGAAGGAGAACAAACCAAACATGATGTAGTAAACTGCGAAAATTCGAGTTATCTATTACAGTCTCTATATGCAATGATACAGGTGTAACATCGTCTACATGATTCTTTGAAATGTAGGTTTTGGTATGCTTTTGTTTGGAACCTTTTATTCATAAGTTGCTATGTACTTGGCTGAAAATAAAAGATTCCATTTATCAAACATCACCTAACTATCACATAAGTATAGACACCATTTTTTTCCCTAATGAACATGATTGTAACGGATTGGGCACCATTTCTCCATGAGAAAATTCAGACATGATGTTTGTGGAGATCTTTATTCAAAGTGGTATTTTTAGCATTATTTTATTCTTATTTTCACATTTTTATAGTTTTAAGTGTATAAATAATACACTTGATAACACCTTAGTTTTATTTAAATTTTCTGCTAAATCTTAAAATATTTTTATCTCAAATCTTAAATCCAATTGAGATAATATTGTTTGGATCAAAGTATAGTAGACATTAAAATTTGGAGTTTTATTATAATTTTGTGTTTAAAAAATGCATTAAAAAGTTAAAGGAAGAAAAAATATTTAAAGTGCCAAAATAATATGAGAATATCCTAGATTAAAATGGACATATATATTTAAATGAAAATACAACTTCAACTGGTTACATTTTATTATTAAAATGCAATTCAGTCCATGTTTATTATCATTAAAATACAATTTAGTATATACATGTAAAAACTAAGTTGCATTTTAATAATAATAGACAAAAACATTTAAAACAAAGAATATGAAAGATAAAAATTATTCTAGAAACTTTTATTTATTTATTAACATTTATGGTCTAAACGGAAAAAATATACACTTTCAAATCATCCAATCTATAATATTCCAATTCATCCATCAATAAGTATAATCGATTATAACATTTTCCGATGTAACAGTTCATCCTTTCTTTTTTGTCTTTTAAGATTTTAATCTAGAAACTAAAAAAATAATATAATATTACTTTTAATAGTCCCAACAAAATAATTGTGGCTTCTTCTTTTATCATTTTGTAATTTTGTATCACAATTAAAGATTAGTCAAATGTAAAAAAAAAAAAAAATAATATTATCTTAAACCCAAAAAACTCAAGGTACACCTTCTAGGGCCTCAAAATTATCACATTGGGAAATATAACGTTAACTACAAATGTTCCGATTGGTTAGTCAACCAGTAGGCCTACCAGGCTAAACAATTACACCAAGAAAAGGATCAGCGGAATGGTCTGGCTAGAGCAAAATATGCATCTGAATTTATTGACATCAATAACTCAACCACGATAACCTTTTCTGGGAGGGACACCTTGAGACCTGGTTCAATGATACCTGCTTGGCAAAATCCAGGAGAACGGTTAGCAGCTTCGATAGCAGGTTACGCTAAAACATAAAAGTATGAAGGAGCGATTAATATGTACTTGGGGAAAGCTTTTTTCCTCTATACAGCTCCTTTGCTAAAGGATTAGCAGCCCAATGATTGACAGCCACCCGGCTCAAAGGTTGAAAACCAACTATCTTCCCATCGCTTGAGAAAACCACCTAAATTTCAAACAATTGCATGGGAAGAACCATCAACAAATGCAGTATTAAGGGTCTCTATACAAAACTACAAATATACAAACTACATTGAATTATACAAACCAAACATGACACATAACACAATTGTTCTGGAGTACCTGGTAACTAGCAATGTCCTGTATGGACACTTTTGCATCTGCGTTTATGTTCTCTGAAGAAGTAGGAAGAGTATCAACACCTTCAACTCTCAAGTAAGCCGGCAATTCTCCAATCCAGACACCAAAATCATCTTCCACCTTAATTTCATCCGACCAGCCAAAAGTGTTTTTTACCTTAGTAATAGCTAACACGCAATACTCTCCCAACTATCCATGAAAAAGATCCAAAGAAGGGATTCTTAGAAAGAAGTATAAACAGTACTAATATGCTAGAAGAAATTCAGAAAAAAGCTACTAAATATTACCTATAACCTTTGTACTAAAGATTCAGTGTTGCAATATTGGAAAGTAAACAGTTTCAAATATAACAATAGGGTACAGAGCCAGCGGAAAAATGCAGACGGCTTTTCAATATTATAACTTATAGAGATCAATCCATTTCCAATGACAAGTCTTTTTCCATACTGTGTTTTCATTGTGGCAAACATGGCATTCAGGCTACAATACTAGCAATCTTACATAAAATATAAAATAATAAAAGAAAAAGAAAATGATAGATAGCACACCTTTGTTGCATCCAAAAAGTCGTGCATTGAAACCTTGACATCAGATGATGGGAGGGATCTATGTTCTGCTGATTGTTTTCTTTCCTTGCATAACCAAGGCAAACAAAATTGACCGAGAGCACAAATTGCTACAAGAAATATACCACTAACAAGGGTGACCGACAACAATTTAGGAAAAGAATTCCCCTACAGAAAAATAAATAAATAAAAATCAATTAAATAGTGTACTCTGTTTGACAATCATTTATAAACCCAATTAGTAGGCAGAAAATATAACTAGCTAAAAAAATTCAATGTGAAATATCCTTGTTTACCTGTTTATACGAGTACAACAAACTATATAAGCATTTATCTCAGCATCAGCAACTGGTTAAGTTTCAACACAGTTCTTCCCGTAAAGAAAATATGATATTTCCCACTTTTGGTCCTCAAAAATGGAAGCCACAAAATAAAGTTCTTTTTCTAAAAGAAAAATACAGGAATTGGAAAACAGTATATTCTCCGGTTCACATCTGGAACATTCTGAATTATATTGAACAAGGATGTTATAGGAAGGCTAACTTAATATATAGAAAGACACTATCATGTAGTTTCGTTTTCCTCTCAAACAACTTGGTACCCTTTTATTGGACCCTTTGGATAGATTTTATCATGACACAAAAGACCAAGTCTTGTAAATGCTAAATTAGTGGAAGAAGAAAAAGGTACAATAGATTACCGTTTTATTGGGCACATGGGCAAACTTAGCAGCCACACCACAGGATAATTGCTTATCAGGTAGCGAATAAGGATCTACATAGTAGATATCAAGTGTTTCAGCCAACTGAACCTGCAATTTTGATCAACTAAAAACTGAATGACATCTAAACATGGCATTAATGACACAGTAACCACAAAATTCAAGCCACACAACACAAGTACAACCCTTTCTATAGTGTAGATGTATATGCAATAAGTATTTTTAAATAAACAGTGCAATAATAAGTATTGAACTAAAGACACCATACTCAAACTTACAGAAACAAAACGGAAATTGGCACAAGTTAAGGGCCCTATCTATTTAGAAAATCCCTTTATATAATTTAAAAGTCTGAACAAGGATCAACTAATTGTCCATGTTCCTCTTTTTCATGTATATCAACTAGTGAATCTTAAAGAATCAAATGTTGTCAATTTCGGTTTGCCTCCCCTTCACTCTTCTTTTTCAATTTTTCTTCCATAGTTAATTTTAATCATTTGTAACTTTTTGTTTGTTTGTTTGCCTATTAATTTTCTCTTCCCAACAAATTGTTGTAACTGGCTTTAAAAAAATAATAATTTAAAGAGAAAATTCAGATGAAGTTATACTTAGGTTTTAATGGTTTTGATGTGATGTATTTTAAGAACTTGCTTTGAACCCTTTTAGTCGAATTGAAGCCAACGGCCTGGTTTGAAGTGGTTAAAGCATACTATTCTTTGTCCATCTAACAACTCAGTGAGGAGTGAGGTGGGCTACCCACAATTGAGCCAAAACAATTTTATTTTTCTGAAGACAAAATAAAGCCCACAAACTTTTTTTTAAATAGTTGTGATACAAATCCCAATATTTAAATAATTAGGGAAAAGAATAAATACCATTTGAGAGTGCGTCAAAAGAACTTCCCACCTATTCTCTGCAGACTTCTTCCAGCCTTCAATTTTGGCATCTCCCATTATCTTGGTGTCAATTTCTAACCGATATGCAGGTAAATACTCACTTGCCCAAGCACTGAAACCAGAACCACCAATTTTCTCTAACTTTTCATAACATGATGGCTTCCACCAATGCTCCGACTTAATCTTCACAGCCTTGAAGCCATCCTTCATTAAATTATAATTATCCAATAGACTCCTAGCATTTTCAACTATCTCGTCTTCAAATAATTTGGATAAAATAACTGTTGAATCTTTTGATTGTACACTCTCAGGCTTTCGAAACCAGTGAAAGAAGCCATTTCTATGACCACCAAGTTTTTTATCAAGAAATTGTGATTGAGTGCTTTGAAGTACAGACATGCAAATCGCTTCCGCAAGCACAGAGATAAGATAGTCAGAAGACGAGCTGAGAGAAAAAGATGCAGGAACCTGTTCATATGAAATGCATAAAAGAACTCAACGCATCAGTATCAGGTCCACCTGCACGACAGACATTATAATATGACATTACAATTTACAAAAGTAACGAAGGTACCAAAACTAACAAAAGATTCCAAAGAAACGAAAAGTTACAAACCTCTCTTGGTGTTTCAAGATCCTCCATCTTCCGTTCCTCTCCTGGTTGAAAGACGTTTAGGTCATAGCTCCAAATCTGCTGCAAAACTACTTGCCGAAAGGTCATAGCAAGTATATTCTTAGACCCAGAGCCAGAAAATACATCTCTAGGAAAAGACTTCCTGAGCTTAGAAGCTTTTTCTTTGACTTTCCTAGCAGGTAAGAACTGTCAAAACAACAAGCTTTAAAATTCAATCCTCAAATTTCATTACCACAAGCTCCCACCAAAGACAACTTACATAATTCACACCAAAACATTTCAATAAATGAAATTATAAACATATCCCGCAATTGCAGCTTAACACATATAAGCACCTCAAACAAGTCCACATCACAGTTTCCTGGTTACAACATATACCATTTTATTTTGCTTAAAGAAAGGTATCTCAATGGCCAGAAGCCATGAGACTAATTCCCCAAGAGGTAGAAGGGATCACTGAATTGGGTTCTACTACATCTCCCAACAAAATCTTTGCTATACACAGTCAGCATGCGTAAGAAGCCTAGTGAATCTACCAACTGTGCTTTACCTTGGAGATATAACATACACCAGATTCCATCCCGAATACACTCGTAGCTCGATATATACAAAATTATAGTCTAGTTTGGATAATTCTTTCCAAAATTACTTGTAGAAGAAGAAAATAAGAATGTAAACGGGTGTTTGAACAAATTTCTCCAAAAGCACTTCTAGGAGAAAAATTTAAAAAGAAAAAATGAAATGAACCTCTACATCAACTAAAGCATAAGCTAATTTTAACTTGTGAAAAAAACTCATTTCATTTTTTTCTTCTTGTCTTTCTCTCCATAAGTGTTTATAGAGAAGTTTGTCCAACAAGACTCAAATCAACTTTGCACTTCACTTGCATAGAAATTATCTCATCTAACTTTTTTACAAGTAGAACTACATAAGTAGATTTTACCTTACCAGAAAAAATATTGGTTTTACCTTCTTCTTTTCTTTTTTCTTTCGTAAACCACTATGACCAAGTAACAGAACCTAAGTACAAGCATCACATTATGCTGTAACGAAAATAGTTTCATTTCCAATTCAATCATGTTATCTCCTACGCGCACCAATTGCACGAAACAAAGCACCAATCGATTAATAAAATCCAAAAGAACATAACAGTGTGCTTTGACAGAAAGCACAGTTCGTTTCTTTCTGACAATATTTTTAGAAACATTTCCCCTTTCAAATTTCACGAAAACTAAGCGCAGAAGATGAGAGTGAACGAACCAGCCGAGTGGAGACAGTGGCGCGGTCGCTTGAAGGAACTGGGAACACGGTTTCGACGACCATTGCCTCCATGCCGGCATCGATGTGGTCGGAGGCAACCTGTCCGCCGTCGGCTGCCGCTGCCGTCAAAGCTTGCTGGAAATCGACGGTTCCGACGAGAGTGAGCTGAGACAAGTCGTTTTCGTAGGTTCTGACGCATGGGAGGTTCTTGCCGTCGGAGTCTGCTATGGCTTGGAGCACTTGCTGCTCCGTCACCGGAGTGCTCTTGGAAGAAGAGCAGGAGAGGGCAAAGATGGAATTTCTGGAGTTGTTGAAGTGCAGAGTTGGTAAGAATTTGGTGTGGGGGAGAACAAGTGAAAACAGTGAGGAAGCGGCCATAGCCATTGTCATGGCTTCAGTAACATTCGCCCTCTCTTCGCTGGTATGGTTGTTCAACGTAATACTACTGTATGGACTATTGGGCCTCGTCTTCAAAAGTTGGATCCTTTGGCCCAAACAAAAGTTCTTATTAAATTGGGGACTGCTTCTTCCTGCACCTCCAAGGCTTCTTCAGCCACCCTCACCAAATTTTAAAAAATTCCTAAACTGTCATGTTTGTAAATTGTAAAGAGAGTTTTATATTAAAGCAAGGTAATACCTGCGTGAGGCTTAGTCAAAAGAACAGTTGCGGCTGTCTTCTCTGGCAACAAGGGCTTTGAGTCGGCATAGCGGTTGTAGAGCACAAAATATCGACAGGGCTTCCCGAACAGCCCATTTCAAAACTGTTAATTTCCTTGTCAATAAGTTATGAAATAGAATATTCTGAATGAAAGTTTTAAGACAGTCCATTACAAAATTTATTATAAACGAAAATCAAAAATTCACATAACACTTTCAAATTAGAAAAATTATCGAAATCAATCATAAAACATTCAATAAATTATCATTATCTCAAATAGTTGATAAATACGTAGACAGTCATAATCTACCTAAACAAACCAAAAAAGACAATAGCAAACGAAAATAATGGAGATGCGTTAGAGTATATGTACGAAGCAATTGAAAAATTATAGGGAAACTTTAAAATTCTAAAAGATAATTTGGTTTACAAAGTAATAATTTAGAAACACTTTAAACATGTTTTAAAAACTTAAGAGATATATTTAGAGGTGGAGGAAGAAGAGTCTAAATTGAGCTAGATCTTTCAATATAAGAATAACACAAGGACAAATTCTTCTTCCACCCCCATATCCTCCCCCATACCCTCTTTCTGTACTTCTATATAAAATTTTAATTCCACAACTACCCTTCTTTTATTAAGCAATTTTAAAGTTTCTGGTAGGGTACTCGGATGAGGCTATCCGATCCTCATTTTTTTAAAATTTGAGAACCAGACAGCCTGACGTCCGGTTCATAAATTGTTAAACGGATGGACTGGATGGGAGGCATCATCCGGTTTGTAAGTTGTGAACCAGACGCCACCCCGTCCGGTTGTCAATTTTTTTTTAAACTGCATTATGACAGATTAGTGAGGAGAAGTTGGTTAGCTGTTACCTATCACCACCCAATTTTGTTGTGTTTACTTCTCATTCCAATTTTCAACCCCAACCTCATCTTAAATGAAGAGTCTCGCCTCTCTCCTGTCCACTAATTCATTGGGTGAAGAGTGAAAGACACACTCTCTCTAAAATACAGACTCTTCTTTGACTTTTCATTTGCCTTAATTAAATTAATTTAGTTTTATGAAACCCAATGAACCAATAAATTGGTGAAATGCAACAAGAGATAGTAGAGACTCTTCATTTAAGATGGGATTGAAATTTGGAATGAAAAGTAAACACAGCAAAAGAATAGACTCTTCATTTATTTTTACTTTCAAGTACATTAATGCTCCTCACCAATCTATCACAGTGCAGTTTAAAAACAATTGAAAATAAATTTGAACCGGATCGCACTCTTATCTGGTTCACAAATTTACAAACCGGATGAGGTCCACCCACCATCCATTTTTTTACAAACCCTTATCCGGGACGGGATGACATCCAGTTCACAAGTTACAAACCGGATGACACCTTATCTAGTCCATCCGATTAACAATTTATGAACCGGACGTCAGACTCTCCGGTTCTCAAATTTCAAAAAATGAGAACCCGATGGCTTCATCCGGGTATCCTACCAGAAACTTCAAAGTTGCTTAATAAAAAAAGAATATTTGAGTAATTTCCTCAAAAACAGTTGTGGAATTAAAATTTTATATGAGAATGCAGGAAGAGAGTATAGGGGTAGAGGAAGAATTTGTCTACCATAAGAGAAGATTTGTTGTATAATGAACTCCAAATAATTTATCCTAATGTGATCAACATTATTCATTCTCTGTTGCAATGTTTATATCTGTATCCAAAATATAACAAATGAGTGAAGCAAGAACAAGAACAAGACGATGGATCATGCTGGTAATACATTTAGTTTTTTTAGAGATAGATTTGAAATATAGAGGAATGAAAAGATTATAGATATGTTATAAATGTTTATTGTTTATATAATTCATCTTTCAAATTTTTTAAAATAGAATTTTGAAGTTTTAAGTTATATGTTTTTCAAACAGATCAGAGGAAGTAGAGACTAGTAAGATAGTTGGTAGATGATTAATCAAAATAAGTTTTTTGTTTTATGCTATTAATTTAATTCTCTTTTATATTTTTAGCCTATAAATATTTGAGAAAAATGTAATATTGTTGTGTGAATGTATCTATTGCTATATATGTAATTTTTGGAAGTTCAAAGTACAGTTGTAGAAGAAAGAATATTATATACTCCAATTGAATATCAATTGATTGTTTAAATTGGTAGTTTGGAATATTTTTAAATGTGGTATATTGAGTTATTATTATTTACACTCTTATATAAAGATAATTAATTTCTATAACAGTAATATAATATGATATGATATACAAGCAAGATGAATCATATTTATTTGATCAATGTAACAAATATTGAACTATTTATAATAGAATAATTATTATATTA
>Ga0123340_1007404_pt1 | contig 10469 bp, 8 predicted proteins | sample SirMexnodulemix_FD_89961 | JGI IMG/M metagenome (GOLD analysis project Ga0123340, IMG submission 89961) | Root nodule microbial communities of legume samples collected from Mexico - Siratro Mexico nodule mix | ecosystem: Host-associated > Plants > Roots > Nodule | place: Mexico: Nepantla...
AAAGGGCTTTTAGTGAAAGCTTTTCTCATATCCCAAAAAAAAAAAAAAAAAAACACACAAAAGGTTTCTAAAAATCTCTTTCCAAAGGTATAATATGAAGATTTCCTCACTAGTACTGATTCAACTTAGCATGATGTGTCATAAGTCATCCTTTTCTTAAAGATAGTGTGATCCTAAATAAGCCTTACAAGGAAAATCCAAAAATACAAAAGCTTTGACTTAACCTAAAAATACGATAGCTATAAATAAAAAACCATAAATGTGTATAAATATAAGGAAAATAAGCAAGAATGCGAAAAAAAAGAAAAGACACAAGTGAAACTCAAAATAAAAGGCTCCAAACTACTATCTTATATAAACATAATTCATGTTAGGCAAGGGTGTAAATCAACTCAAGACCATGAGAATGAATTTTTATGAGAATGAATTTTTATGTGTATCCAAAATTTTCTTAAGTAGAAGAGCAAAGAAATTGAGTGAAAGGTTAGTTGAAGACAAAAAAGAATGAGTGCTTTTTTTAATGCCTCAAGCATTTTGTTAAAGATGTGTGCAACCAGTTTGTATAACCCTCTTTGTCACATGTGTAGTTTTAAGTGATGTGTTATTTTGGGTACCTCTCATTAAATTCAAAGTTTTTTTCTTATCAAATGCTTTGGAATATATGAGATGTGATGGGTCAAGATTTAAGTTTCTTAGCCTAGTAAAATCAAGATTGAGAGACTGATATATTTTAGGGGTTTATGATTGACCTTTATTAATCAACTTAATACTTTTTGGGAATGATGCATCTACTCTTGCATTATCAATGTATAAATTTGTGTAATTAAAATTTAAGTTTCTTGGCCTAGTCAACTTGATGCATCTACTCTTGCATTATCAATGTATAAATTTGTGTAATTAAAATTTAAGTTTCTTCGCCTAGTCAACTCGAGACTAAGAGATTGTGTCCCTTCAAACAATTTATAGTTGACCTTCATTGACTTGGATGAACAATCTCAATCTTTGGTTGACTTCCATTAACTTGAATGATTAACCACAGGATGACTTACCTCCATCTCTTAACAAAATTTATTAATAACATTCTTTTCCCATTTATTAGAAATGTTGAAGTATAATCTCTATTAACTCGGAGAGAGTATCTAGCTAATGAAATTACAACATAACAAATAGGTAATAATATATGACAACAATTTATAAATAAAGAGAAAACTCTTCACTTTATAAATGAGAATGAATTTATTATTATTATTATTATTATTATTATTATTATTATTATTATTATTATTATTATTATTATTATATAACATTTAAATTTTTTAGTTGAGAGTTAAACTATTTTGATTAGAACAATAATTATGATAATAACTACATAAGTTATATATTTAATTAAAAATTATATAAATAAGTAGAAAGAATTATTACATTATTATATGATAAAAATTGATATATTACATGCTATTATATTAATTGAGTCTTTTATTTGAATATTGTGAATAAAAAGCTATCATAAAAAAAGATGCACTACAAATGATCACTTCAGATTAACTTATAATGATTTGCTATGACAAATATACTAAATGCCATCGCACTAATTTTATAGTATACGATACATTTTCATCTCTATTTAATACAGCTACCTAACTCTTGCTATGTTTGGTGAAATATTTCTTCTTATATAGTTCACAAAAAGGGATAACGTTCCATTCCTGTACCATACACGACAAATTATTCACATTATTGGAAGATATCTTATTCGTTAAGAAATATAGTTTTTATTTTCTTCCTGTTCCATCTTTTAAGCTCTTAATAGAAATTTCTTTAACACATTTAAGAACAACATTTTTCATAAGATTTTGTCAATAAATATTTTGTGAGTATTTCTTAAGTAATAAAGTATTTAGGAAACCAAATATTCAAAATCTGAGTTTAATAATTAATTTAATATTAATTCTTTTAAATGCATTGATAAGATTTACCAACTTAATAGAAATATTTTTTAAAAAGGTAAGTTCTTGAAAACTCCGTTTATTAAAATCTTCCTTGTAAGCGACTTAAAAAAAAGTTTTTAATATGTGAAAATATGGTTTAAATTAATTCATTTAATTTAAATATATTAACAATATAAATTTAACTGTTACAAAGTCATATCGATTTTATTTCCATGTCACCTAAAAACGAAAGCTATTGAAGGTGATTTCTATCGTGACTCAGTCTTTGCCGTCCAAAAGAGAAAGACTCTGTCTTTGTTGAAATTGAGATGAAACATTCTTAATTATTTCGAGCACTTTTACAAAAGTTGTATTTCCATATTCTTTTTGTTTGCTTATATGAGTTTATTGGATATAAACCTTAAATATAAAATATTTTAAAATATTAATGAATTAACAAATAAATTTTAAATTAGCTTTAAAGCGATTATTACCAAAATTAACAAACATTCATGTAGGATTACTTATGTAAAAAATTTTGTACCATCATAAATACTGTTTTCGAAAACTTTGAAACTTTAGATTAAAAAATTAACTTTTTTTTTTCTTACAATACAACAATGACAATATTTACTACTAGGATTTTTAACTATCATTCTTCAACAATTGTTTTCCCACAGAGTAAGTTTTCAGATATTTTCATAACTCTTATTCAATATATCTAGTTCTAACTAAATAGCTTTAGAAATACCAATAGCGAAAATAATATTATAATAAAAATTATTTATAATAAATTTAAAACAATTATTCATTATAAATTATAATTAAACATTACGTACAGATTCAGAAGAATCTGTTTATTTGAAACTTGAGTTGTACAATATAGATATTTATTTAATACAAGGGGCAAACTAAAATATTAATTTGAAGTAATTAAAAAATAATTAAAATCTCAGTGAACCTTCTGATTGAAGCAATAAAACCACGTCGAAATCAACTATTAAATTACGATAATCGCGAGAAACCGTGGGCTCCCATTCCTCCGTGTACAAAAAACAACCGTCCGCGTACCCTACGTGTCTGCAATGAGTAACACAGGATTAAATGCACCTTTCTTTAGAATATACTCCAACCGTCAAATATATTTTTCTGAGACATATTATTCCAAAATTAGATAGAATTTGGATAAATATACTCCATTTTTTTTTATTTACCTTCTGCTAAAATTAGATTAATTTGATTTAAAATAAAATAAAATAGCACAGTAAATTTGAATTTTGGTTGTGAATTTTGACTTCAGCACAAGTGACACGTATATATGTAGTGATTTGGTCGTTAGTGATTCTTGACAGTACCACCAATGGCTCTCACTTCCTACCGGTCTATCTTCCTCATCCTTTGGATCGTGATCCTGTGTGCTCACGCTCATGCGCGCTTCTTCTCCCGCGATCCGCTCTCTGACGGCGTCTCCGCCAACTCCTGGGACGGCTTCCTCCGCCTCCCGTCCGCGATCACGGCGGAGTCCTCCTGCGAGCAGACCTACGGCTTCCTGCCGTGCACCACCACCGTCATCGGTAACCTCTTCCTTATCATCGTCTATGGCTTCCTCATGTTCAAGGCCGCCACGTTCCTCTCCGGCGGCAGCGAGCTCCTGCTCGAGATCTTGGGCCCCGGCATTGTTGGCGGCCTCTTCCTCCCCATCCTCGGTGCACTTCCCGATGCCATGCTCATCCTCGGTAACTAACTCTCACTCTCTGTTTTCTTTTTAACGACGGCGAAACTTGGATTCGATGCTTACTGTACGGCTTGCTATCCGATTAGAAAGTTATGTACCGGAATCTGTGAAATGGAACTTACATTAAAAAGTTAGGTAGAATAAGTATATGAGACTTCGATTTTGATTGAATAGGTTTTCACTTTTTAGTGATTCGTGAAAATTCAGTGGTGTGAACTTCTTTTTATCTTTATGATGCTGGAAGTTTGTCTTAGCTTGTAGTGCTGGAATGAGATTCTTTGGCTTGAGATTTTGTTGTTGAAGTAGCGAGAGATATATGGTGTGGACTGTGGTGTGCTTGGTTAGGCCTTGTTTGGATGATGGTTTGGGTTGTTCTGATTATCTTTGTTTAATTGGATTGTTGTTTGCTCAAGTGGTTCGCGTCGCTATCGTGAATTTATCTGTCTGTTTAAGGTTGTCCGCTACCACACAGAAGGATCGAAATCCAGAGCCTTATTCTCGGCCCCCAAATATCTTCTTCCTTTTTTTTCTTTTTCCTATTTTTAGTTTTTTTCTAATCAGCGAGAAGAATATTGTTTGAATTTTAGTGATTATTCAGTTGGATTCTTTGTTGCTGGTTTTTTTAAGGATTCTCCTGCCCGAGTTCTTCCGCCTTTGCTTTTTGTGATATCTTATTTTTCCTTTTAGATTCTTTTTGGTTGTGTTGAATTTTCAACCGCTTTGCTTTGCTTTTGGTGCTTAATTTTCGTGGTGTGAACCCCGCACATGATGGAATGCTTCTTTTGTAGAGCTTATATGTCTTTGTTGATGCCTTTTTTCTTTCCACTTCAATATAATTTCAATTTCTTTTAATGGTGTTTGGTGGAAGAATAAGCGTAGTTTTGAGCCTGGGTGGTCCATGGAAAAGCAGACGCATAATAAAGTGTAAAAGAGTTCCATCAGTGCTTGAGAATCTGGGAGGAGTTAATCTTGAGCATATAACCATATATATTATAGATGGTCAATGGTCAATATTGTTTTATTTAAATATAATTTTGACTATTCTCTTTTATTGTATAGATTAACAACTCTGACTTCTCAGTACGGGCGATAGCTGATAAGGGACGGATTTTGTAGAATTTCTAGATATACTGTTCAATTCTTAACTGCCAAATGGAGGCCAAAATTGGATAATTTAGCTGATTCCGTATTATCTGACTAGTAGTGATTGCTTTGAGACATCTCTTATGCTTCCTTAATAATCAAAATTTCACTGAACTTTAATCTTTTGTAACATATGTACTTTGGACTTTTTTTTCTACTTCTCTTGGAATTTCTTTGTCTCTCAACTACTAGCACTTATGCTTATATAGTGCTGTTATTTGTCCATTTCCCCCCTAATATATATTTCTTGTTTTTTTTTTTTTTTTTTTGTCCGGGCTTTCAGGTAGTAAAGAAATTGCTCAAAGTAAGGTATCTGTTGGAATGGGACTGCTAGCTGGGTCCACGGTGCTACTTCTTACTATAATATGGGGGACCTGTGTAATTGTTGGCAAGTGTGACATCGAGGATTCAATTGCTATAGATTCACGAGACACTAGGGGATTTAGTTTAACAGGTATGCCATTCCAAACTGTTCATTTATATTAAAAATCAATTTAGGTAAACCAACTTCCTCTTTCCCGAAGCATGAAGATTCTGGTGTTTCCTCTCCTTTCTTGTCTTTCAAGCAATCAACCTTCTGGAGTTTCCCAGTAAAATATTATGTATGTTTTGTGTCAATGTAAGCTGATTATTGATTTATTAACTAATGATTTTTTTGAAAGTGTCATGAGCTGACTATCAAAAAAGCTTTGGCTTTAGCATGTCTAACATATTTTAGCATGCCATCTCATACAATATCTCTTTAGGCTTGAGCACTGAACAGCCCATATTGCCAATTACATTTTGCTTAATTTCAACATTCTTTTGTTTAGAAGAATGATTGTTGCAAGGATCTGTAGACCTCTTGGTCATAAAAAATCTGAAACAATATCATAAAATAACTATCTGAGAGCTTAAATTTAAAATGAAGACAGATGAATGATTTTATATTGTTATAACATCACCAACAAGTAATAATTGAGAGATAGTTCACTTAGTAATTCATGCAAGTATCTTTCTTCAACCCTAATTGTGGATCAGGGATTATATAATGCATTCAAACTACTGAATGTGTGCATTGATTATTATTGTTGTGACATGAGTTTGGACTTTGTGAAGAGGGTTGGTTAAAGATATATTGCGAATTTGTGATTCTCCATTTTCTTATTTATTTCTAAACCATAATGATTGTATACATGCAGCTGAGCTGTACTGTTTAAATGTCTGGAATGTTTGATTTATTTGTATCGTTAATCTACTAAAATCTCCCATGTGCAGGTTCTGGTGTTAGTACTGATATCTGGACAAGTTATGCAGCACGGATTATGGTTATATCTGTCCTTCCATTTGTGATCGTTCAATTACCACAAATTCTTAATTCAACGTCAGGAAGGCACTTGGCTGTTTTGATAGCCCTCATTGTGTCACTCTGTTTATTGGCTGCTTATTGTCTTTACCAGGTAATTTTCTTTTACTGTGAACTTGATTTTCCTGTGATATATTTTTTCTCTTTCATCAGCCAGCACGATTTTTATGTAACTCTGGATGATACGCAATTGTTTTTTGTTGGATGTGATCCTATAGATAGCACTTTCCGTAACTGTATACTGGATAAATACTTGACCTGTTTTAAACCTGGCCATTGTTTTTGCATCTTATAGAAATTAAGAAAAAGAAAAAATGGTGCAGATTTTTCAGCCCTGGATTCAAAGGAGGAAACTTGAATATATTAAACACAAGCATGTTATACTAGGATTTTTGACACATTTGAAGAAACGTGCGTTGGGAAGGCTGCTGAAAGATAATGGTGAACCTGATAAAGAAGTCATTAGAAAGTAAGGCTATCTATCCTTTTTGCTTTGACTTAAAATTATGTTACTTTTAAAGAAGTTTGTTGCATTTCTCATATTCTCATGCTTTTGGTTGTCAATGACTTCTTAATGGAATATATAGATTGTTTGACACCATTGATGAAAATCAAGATGGCAGTCTTACTCACAGTGAATTGAGAGCACTGGTTATTGGAATTCAGTTTGAGGAGATTGATCTGGATCATGATGATGCCGTAAAAAGGATCATGAATGATTTTGATACTTCTGGCAATGAACTTGTTGATCGAGAAGAATTTGTTAATGGTGTCACTAGATGGCTTCAAAGGGCCCAGCGTGCTCGAGTTGCATCTCGAGATGCTGGTCCACACACAATGAAGTTTTTAAGTGACTTTCACACAGTAAGTTATGCAATCCTCAACTTCACAGATTTTATTTTGGTGCTTAAGGCTGACAGGTGTTTCGTGCACAGGAAACAAAAAGGGAACATGATTTGCTGGACGTGGGAGATCAGAGTAATGAAGAGGCTGAGGGCATTGAGAATGCTAAATGGACAACCATCAAAGCAGTTCTGCTTCTGCTACTGGGTACTATTATTGCTGCTGCATTTGCTGATCCTCTGGTTGGTGCCGTGGATAACTTTTCGGAGGCTACAAGTATTCCTGCTTTCTTCATTTCCTTCATTGCTCTGCCTTTAGCAACCAATTCAAGCGAAGCAGTGTCGGCGATAATTTTTGCTAGTCGTGATAAGAGGCAAACTGCCTCCTTAACTTTTTCTGAGGTTTGTTTTCTTGTTTCATACTCTTTCTCTTTCAGGCATTAGTATGCAAACTTTGAGTATGACCTATAAACTATAAAGCATTTGAACAATATATTTTCACTCAATTATGTCATTTGCCGCATAATCTTGTTCATTCAGGATTTAGCTAAACAAAATGGGAGAATTACTGACTTTGACTTATTCAAGATGATAGTTTACGGTTAATGTATTCAGTTCTCTTTATAATTAATTTATTTTGTGGTTATTCAAATGACAAAAGTCCTTTCGTGGTTGGAGTTTTGGGTAAATATGATGCTGAATGGGGTCCCTTTAACGTTCGCGTTTCCAAAACATTAAAATAATTTTGGAGTGGACAAGGTGGAGAGGATAATAGAAAGATGATTTCATGTTCAGAATGTATCTAAAGTTGCACCTTCCTGTGGTCATATCGATTCCTACTTAGCAAATAATAATAGTCTTGAAATTCTGGGGTTGGAGAAATTGGAATTTCGTAAGTCTTAAATCATACTGTTAGCTGTTTGAATGACTAGTGTGAGATGATCATAATGGTGACTCTACTTGTTGGCATCATCATTATTGTTGTGTTTTTTCATGGTTACCAGTATATTTTCTTACTAATTAATTTAGTGATTGCTGCTTGCCATGACTTTTTAACTCACTTGTATCACTTTGGGAGTAAAGTATTGAGTAATGATTACAGCCGTAGTACTAGCAGTTTTTTTGTGACTTAGGGGTTTGGTTCTGAACTCTTAAGGTTGTGTTTGGATTTCTTGCGTAACGGTGTTCATCCATGTATACTTTTCTTTCAACGATATACATGACTAAGGCTGGCTGATTCATAAGCTTTACCAATTACTGCAATTTATTTCCTTCAGGTCATTTAAAACATGATTTCCACTGTTTTTGCAGCTATATGGTGCAGTGACGATGAATAATGTGCTTTGTCTATCAGTCTTCTTGGCCTTGGTTTATGTGAGGGGATTGACATGGGACTTCTCTTCAGAAGTGTTAGTTATTTTGGTCGTTTGCATTGTGGTGGGTGTCTTTGCTAGCTTCCGCACTGTCTTCCCTCTATGGACATCTATACTGGCTATCCTACTTTACCCCTTCTCCCTGGCATTGGTGTATGTTCTTGATTATGTATTTGGTTGGTCGTAGACCAAATAGTGTTTCATATGTTAGTGCCTTTCATCGCTCTTACCCTTTTGGGTCTGTATGATTTTTATAGTTCTTTGTCTATAACAATGTTGTTGGTGACTTCTATTGACGGTGTGGACTTGACGTTGAATTTGTGGCTAAAGTTTTGACTAATCCGTGCAAGTAGACAAATATAGCACGAATAAAAATTATAGAGTGAAGCCACCGTATCTCATTGTTTTGATTTCTCATCATCATAGTAGTCAAAATCGCGATCCACAACGTAAGATCGTAAGAGTTTACGATCTACTTCATATTCTCCGATCTCCGATCACGTAAAAATTGCGATTTTGAAGGATCGCATAGGATCGGCGTTTTAAATCGTAAATCGTGTGAAAACGGCGATTCTTGCGATGCGATGCAGTTGCGGCACACCTCACAGCAGTGGCAGTTGCGCTGGGTCCCTTGCGGTCGCGTCTCTTAGCGGCGTCTTGTGGATACACCTCTCGCGGCGGTGTCTTGTGCGGCGGAACCTCCCTCTCGCAGCGGCACCTCATGCGGCTGCAGTTCCCGCTGCCGCACATCTACACCTCCCGTTGCCGCAACACTTTGTAACAATTTTAGGATTTCTTCTAGGTCTTTTTAGGCTGGGATTTTTATATCCCCGAAAACCCAATTTGTAATATTTAAAAAGAACTACCATTAACAGTAAACTTAAAGAACTACCCAATTTTTATATACCATAAACTTAAAGACATTAACAGGAATAAAAAACTATTTATTTTTAGTTCAAAATTAAAATATAAAAAATTATATTATATTTGAAAATTTATTTAGTCTTCTTTTATATATAATGAGAGGAAAGAAACCTCCCATTAAATCAAAAGTCATGACTCATGACTACCATTCAGGAAGACTAATCACAATCAAAAGTCATGACTCATGACTACCGTTCAGTATGACTAATCATCATTAGGTATAATTATTTCCATTGGATATAACTATCACTATTGGGTATGAACCATTGGGTATTAACCATTGGTTATTCAGTATGAACCATTGGGTATTGAGTATGACTATCATCATTGCTTGTCACCATTGGATATGACTATCACCACCATTAGGTGCGACCTCAAGTATTTAATTCCCACCGCACCACACTTTTCCGCACTCTCAACCTTTCTTCACTCTCAACCTGCACTTATCTAAATACCAATTTGTATTCTCTATCTAGATTGCATTGCCAATCTGCACTTCCATTATACCCAATTTTCACTCCCAATCATTAAAAATGTCTTCAAATCCAATTCCAAACTCCTCTACACCCGTGACCCCCAAAAATGCTCCAGGAAATAGGAGTGATATAGCTTGGAAGCATTGTTTGTCAGTTGATGGGGATACTAGAAAACTTCAATGCAAATATTGTCAAAAGGTGGTAATAGGGGGTGTCTATCGATTGAAGCATCACTTGGCTGGTACTCAAAAGGACGTTGGAGCTTGCAAGGATGTTCCTGAAGAAGTGAAAAAGGAAATGTGGGAAATTGTTGTTGGTTTGCAACAAAAGTTAAACAAGAAATCAAGTCTTAATATGGACGAGGAAATGGCAGAACCTGCTGGTGATAAAAGAAAACATAGTGAAGTATCATCGGACAACATGTTTAAGAGAGTATTTAGTAAACAACCTACCATCAACAACATGTTTAAGAAAGGATTGAGAGAGGAAGCATGTCAAGCCATTGCCAGGTTTTTCTATAACAATGCTATTCCTTTCAATGTGGCAAAGAGTGAAGAATTCATGGCTATGTTTGAATTGGTTTCGAGACATGGCCTCGGATTTAAACCTCCATCCTATCATGAGATTAGAGTCAAATATTTGAAGGAGGAAGTTGCAAATACATCACTTGCTTTACAAGCACATAGGGATGAATGGAAAAAAA
>Ga0123340_1007409_pt1 | contig 10468 bp, 6 predicted proteins | sample SirMexnodulemix_FD_89961 | JGI IMG/M metagenome (GOLD analysis project Ga0123340, IMG submission 89961) | Root nodule microbial communities of legume samples collected from Mexico - Siratro Mexico nodule mix | ecosystem: Host-associated > Plants > Roots > Nodule | place: Mexico: Nepantla...
AAATTAAATAAAAATTAAAAAAGACAGTTAATATAAAATGAAAAAATAATAATAAAAATAAAAAATATAAAAATAATAATTAATAATATAAAAGAAAACGCCCTTCCCACTCCACGCTGCCACTTCTTTTCATGAATCATTTTCTCGTAACTACACTTACCCAAAATCTAAAAAGATATTGAACAGCATGCATGGATTGATCAATTTAATTATTGGACTACAGAACCATCTCGCTTTATATTTTTTCTCTTTATATTTTATATTTTTTCTGTGTCAGCACAAATTATTTCTCACCCACTTGACAAATTCATGGCCAAAACATTTCCAATTGACAAATTCATGGCCACAACACTTCCAATCAAGACATACACTTTCCAATTCATCAAGTGCTTTGATTAGAAAATAAATTTAAGTTGATTTGAAATAAAAATATTGAAAAGTTAAATTGTTTGGATCAAGTAAAATATGATAAAATTTTAAAGGAAAATTTATAAAATTTATAAAGTGGTTATGACTTGTGTATGTATCCTAAAAGACTTGGACTCGAATCTTGTCAACACTTTAGGGCGAATAATAATGTAAGTGTTATTAATAATAAAAGTATAATAATAATTCTAATATAGTATAATAAATAATTTAAAAAAAAAATATTTTATACTTATATACGGATTTAAATTTGTATGTAATTACCTACGTAAAAATTCGTATGTAACATTGGTATATAAATTACCTACGACCATATTACATACAAATTTTTTGTCCATATGTAGTCCCTAGATAATTTTAAATTACATACGGATTTTTGCTGTAGATAAATGTGATTTTTCTTGTAGTGAAAAGCCTTGAAATGTTGAAGATTAAAATAAGGAGCAAGAGTCTTTTGATTTGGCACTTCAGGAGGAGCAGACATTATTTTTAGTAAAAGAAAATATGGTTGAGTTATGGCAAAAGAGGCTTGGGCATTATCATTATCAAGGACTGCTCAATATGAAAAAAATCTGACAATAGAAATAAGTATACTTCGCATCAATTCAACTCATTTTGTGAAGAAGGAGGGATAAAACATCAACTTACAACTCCTTATACTCCATAACAAAATGGAGTAAGTGAAAGAAAAAATGGATTTATTATGGGGATGACCATATGTATGTTGCATGAAAAGTATTTGCCAAAAAAATTCTGGGCAGAGGCAGCAAACACAACAGTATGTTTACAAAATAGACTCCCCACAAAAGCAGTAACAAACAAAACTCCTTTTGAAGCATGGAATGCATACAAACCTCAATGAATTTTCTTAAATTTTTTGGGTTTCTTTGTTTTACATGTGTTCCACAAGCTAAACGAGATAAACTAGAAAAGAAGGCTACTGATATAGTACAGTTTCAAAGGCATATAAAGTCTTCCAACCAGAAACTGAAACTATAACTATTAGTGGAGATGTGCATTTTGTTGAAAATGAAGAATGGAACTTGGAAGACTCGAAGACTCTTACAATAAAAGAAAAGTCATGGCTAGATGAAATGGAAGATAATCCACCAATTAGAGGCTTTCGATTACTCTCTGACATATTTCAGAGATGTAATGTTACAATATGTGAACCTGTTGACCATGAGGAAGCTCTCAGTGACCTAAAGTGGAAAAAAATAATGGAGGAGAAGTTGTATATGATTGAGAAGAACAACTCTTGGGAGTTTGTTGACATACCTCCAGATAGAAAGGTAATTAGGTGTTTAGAACTAAGTTAAATGTTGATGGTTCAATTAACAAACATAAAGCAAAGCTTGTTGGGTATTCTGAAAGTGATTGGGGTGCTTCCTTAGATGATATAAAGAGTACTTCAGGATACTTTTTTAGTCTTGGGTCAGGAATTTTTTCACGAAGCTCTAAGGAACAAGAAATTGTTGTACAGTCTACAACAAAAGCTAAATTTATTGTTCTTACAATTGCTGGTAACCAAGTCTTGTGGTTGAAAAAAAATTTGATTGATCTTAACATAGAGCAGAAGAAAAGTACAAAAGTTTTTGTTGACAATCAAGTTGCAATAGCTATTTCCCATAATCCTATTTTTTCATGCGAAAATAAAACATTTTAACATTAAGTTGTTCTTCTAAAGGGAGCTACATAAAGATGGAGTTGTTGATCTTGTTTATTGCAAAACTGAAAACCAAATTGCATATGTGTTTACCAAGTTACTCCCAACTAACAAGTTTGAATTCTTAATATAGAAGTCTGGAGTTGGTAGTTCCAAAATCAAGAAGGAGTGTTAGATATTTGGTTTTGAACTCCATGTTGATTTGTTTTTTCTGTTTTAGTTTTTAAATAAGTCTTCAATTAGAATAATTGTTCTTCTCCTTAAAAGTTAGAACAATTGTTCCTAAACACTAGGATAAAGTATTTCAATTTTTCTTTTTAGTCAATAACTGCTCCTAAACTTTAGAGAAAGTAATTTGAGTCAATTATTTTTTCTTTCTACAAGTTTTATAAATGTAATTTGTTCTTGGCTGTAGAGAAATAAGAATAAATGACAATACATTTCCCTTTATACATTTTTGTTCATTTTCATTCATTTTTAATATTTTATCCGCTTCTATTCTATAAAACCAACAGTACATACTACTTGGATTTGTGCTCCTTTTGTATGTTCCAATTCCTATGTCATATTGGAACAACATATATGATGCCAAGAAGTTCTCCATCATTAATTCTAAAACATATGATTCCAATGGCACAAAATATAATGTCACTCGGATTCTTAATGCTGCAAATTGTGACATTGATATGGATAGGTATAACAATTATAACAAGCTTTATCTTAGAATCACATTTGCATTCGATTACAGATTAAGCTTTGCAACTCTCATTGTCACTATTTCACATGTTGTTCTCTACCATAGAAAAATGATTGTTCAGATGTGAAAGAAGACAACATTTGTACTAAAAGAAAAAATATTCGGAGATGTGCACACGAGAAATATGAAGAAAAACTATGAACAAGCAACAAATGGTGACATGTTTTTGGAAGGAGATGAAGGGTGCAAACACAGTGGTTGATCTACCTATGGCATTGCTATTCAAGTTTCCATTGAGCTTTTGGAAAACCGTGGTGGTTTCAACGGTGGCTTTGATTTTCACTGCGGGTCTAGTTAGCGAGTACCTCACCATGTCTGATTTCGATTATCGCTTTTTGAACCTCCCCCGCACCATCCAAGACCTTAAACTCCTTCGAGATAAGCTTCAGAGCGATAAAAGTGACTACATCGCACAAGTCTTGGTGGGGTACTACGTGGTACATATTTTCATGCAGACTTTCATGATTCTAGAGACTATGTTCATGTCATTGCATGTCGAAGCACTCTTTGGAGTCTTTAAAGAAGTGGCTCTTGTTGTGTTCACTGCCATAACAAGAGCTTCTTCATGCTACTTCTTGTCTAAAATGATTGGACGTCCAATTCTCTCCCCCCTCTGGCCTGAAAAGTTGAAATTCTTACAAACTCAGGGAGCTAGAAGAAGCAACCACAGGGTTCAAACAAATGTTGGGATGAGATGCTTTCAAAACAGTTTATAAAGGGTTGCTGAGATGAAACACAAGGAGGTATGTTGCTTTGAAGAGGCTAGACAAGATTGTGCAAGAAAGTGAGAAAGAGTTATGGAAACAATCTTTGTGGGGTACTATATTCCAAATGTTTTTTTCTTAGATATTGGTCGTACACATTATAAAATAAATTTAGGCTGAGTTCAAGAGGGGGGACGGGTGAATTGAACTTTGAATTTTTCGCAAACAATTATCAATTTTCAAAACTGGATGAAAATTCTTTATCAAAACTACTGGAAAATGATTTTTATGAAATGTACAGTAAATGTTCAATAGATTGCAGAACAAAAACAATTAACTAAAGCAATATATGATAAAAATTCAATCAGATAGGATGCGGAAGCAATAAATTGAAACCAGAAAGTCTTTCAGAAAACTCAAACAATTGAGTAAACTGGAAACAGTATATTCAAATAGACAGAAGCTTCAGTTAGAAAAGAATCAGTTAATTGATAAATCACAATCAGAATGATCAAGAACTCAATTCAAAGAAATCCAGTAACAACCAGATACACTGTTCGTAGTAAAATTCTGATCACCAATAGTGAAAGCAGTTCACATTAAACAAGATTTAAGAAATACTAATTGTTTTAATAAAACTGATTTTTCAGAAATATAAACAAATATACAGTAAACATAGTTAACTATAAAACATAGAATTAAGAAGTGATACAGTCAACTGAATACGTATAAAACAATTTCAGTAAAGATTAAAAATAACATCAGAAGAAAGAAACAATCAGTTATACGGGAAGAACAATTAATTGCGCAAATAGCAGAAACAAAGATAAGTGTTCAAGAAGAGAGAAAGAAAGATCAAGAACACAAGATTTTATCCTGGTTCACCCTTCCTCAAGGCTATGTCTAGTCCTTTGCCAACTAACAAAGATTTTCACTAAAAAGATCACAAAGATCAGTTTTACACAATACAACACTTGCAACCTGCAAGCAACCACTGCTCACAGCAACAAACAACCTACTGAACCCTGTAGTAACTGTTGAATCAATGCAGAACCTACATATTGCACTATACCAGTTACAATTACAAACCCTATGTAATATGTAACAACAAACGTACAGTACAAGAAATTTCAAGAATAGAATAATCTCAACAGTGATTCTACTCAAACAAATCACAATGGTATTAAGAATAAAGTAGAAACACTTAGCTTTGTATGAGATCACTGTTATACAGATTCACTTTCAAAGCAATGCTCCATGATTAGTGTTCTTGAAAAGAAATGGATTGTCAAAAGCTCTCAAAGTGTTTAGCACGTTTTCTCTCTCTGAAAGTTTCACATAGTTTGTATAGAATGAATTCGATTACTTCATAATCAAGTGCCTTTCCTTTCCTTTATATAGAAAAACTATTTTAGAATTTGTTAAAACTTCAATCGATTGTAATAATTGTTCAATCAATTGAATTTCTCTGTGACAAAAAATTTATCAATTTCAGAATAAAACCAGTTTATTAAATTTCTTTCTAAAACATCTTTATTCGAAAACTTTGATTAATTTGATTAAACAAATTTAACTTTGGAGCTTACTTTGAAATATGAAACATGCAACATATGATTTTATATCAAGAGCAGAACTCACACACACACTAAGCCTAAGTTTAAGACCAAAAACTTCAACAATCTTTATGATTCTCTTTGCAGTCCTGTTGATTCTTTAGACTTCATTCACTTGTTGATTTCATCAAATCCTCTAGCAACTGTTGGTGCTAACGTGCATCATCCGATATTTAACACTAAATTTTGGAAATAATTTTTGTGAGATATTACTTTAAAATTATTTTATTAGATATCAAATGGTTGCACGTGTAATGTGATATTTAATACCAAATTTTGGAAGTAATTTTTGTGGGATATTATAAATAATTCAATTACATATCAAATAGTTGCACGCGTAATGTAATATTTAATACAAAACCTTTTAAATACTCTTTATGAGTTATTATTTTAAAATAATTCTATTAGATATTAAAAAGTCGCACACGTCATGCGATACTTAATATGAAATTTTGGAAATAATTTTTGTTTAATATTATTTTAAAATATTTTTTGTGGGATATTATTTTAAAATAATTTGATTAGATATCAAATGGTAGCACACGTCATGCAATATTTAATACGAAATTGTGAAAATAATTTTTATGGGGCTTTATTTTAAAATAACTTAATTTCGATACTTATGACTGCACGCGTCGTCTCGTGTCTAAATTTTATTTTTTTTATATAAATATAATACGTTAAATACAAATATTTTTAATTAAAAATGATTCTTGCTAAATTTAAAATAATTCGTTTATATATCAAATGACCGCATGCACGATACTTAATTTGAAAATGTTTCATTATTTCGTTTAGCTATTTGACCGCACGCGTGAGACGATATCTAATACGAGTTTTTGTCTCTTTAAAAAATATAAAAAAATATCTATGATTCGTAAGAGTATTAAGTACGGTCATCCGGATCTCTTTATACTCCCACCAACGGAACATAAATTTCCAAAAACATCAAATTTTCAAACGTTGAACTTTTAAATTTTAAAAATTAAACAATATTAAACACCCCAACAAACAATTTTCTACTAGAACTATGTGATTCTTGATTTTTCATTTTGAATTGAAATACGTAGGAGAGGTAAATCCTTGTTGGACCCAAAAAGTAAAAATTATATTGTTTTACTTTCATTTTTTTTCTTTTTTTTGGAAAAAATAAACATTTTAAAAAAACACATTCATTTTACTCATTTAATTAAAGGTACCATCTTAGGACGGATGTTGTAAGGTGTTGATACCTTCCCTACGCGTAACTGACTCCCAGACCCTTATCTAGTTTTGTAGATTGTTTCCTTTTTTTCTAGATTTTTCCATAGTTTCCCATAATAAACCATAGTGACAACACCTTTTTGAAACTTCTTTTTTTCATTCGCCTCATCGTGACCCCTGTTGCTACACAAGGATTGCTTGTTGTTTGAATATACTTTGACTGTTTGAGTTTGAGATGAAATTGTTTGATTTAAAAGAATGAAATTGTTTTGTGTTTATTAATTTTGTCTTAGAATGTTGCATTTGAGACAAATTGGTTCAGGTTGTTGTTATTTTGAAGTAAAATATTCAATGTTATGTATAAAAACGAAGTGAAAACTCAACTTGGACCAATTAGGACACTTGTGTTATTTTGTAGAATTTTTGAATTGTGTAGAGTCGTTGGATAAATTCATTTAATTAAAACCTGAGAACTTTAATTGTTGGGAGACCTAAATTTACTAAGCGAACTATTAAAATAAAAACTCCTAGTGGTTTGGTTATTGTGTAAGCCAAGCTCGCTAGATGTAGTCCTAGTGGTTTGGTCGTTGTGTGAGCCAGGCTCGCTAGATGAAATTCATTTAATTGCAAACCCAATAACTTTGATTGTTGGGTGAGATGATTTTATGAAAAGTCCAGTGGTATAGTTGTTAGGCAAATACTTTGTTCGTTGGGCGACTAAAATTTGTTAGGTGTGTTGATGCCTTTGGTTGGACGAGCAAAATGGTAGTTTGGCCAATTACAACAGGTACTTAATTCTTTGCGAGTCAAGTGCTCGCTAAGTGAGAGAGTGTTTTCTAAAGTTCTAAGAATGTGATTATGTATTCTTCAAAGTCACATCAACCACACGAATTGATAGAACAATAAAATCAAAGAAACTCACTTCTCAATTACTGGTCCTTATCGAATTCTTAAAAAATTAGGTCATGTCACTTTAGTGTATTTCACATGTCTTAATTAAGAAAATATATTTTCGTATAATAATGTTTTGATAGAAGTCAATTAAAAAATAATCTTACATTTAAAATAATGCTAAACAAGAAAATCAAGCTGTTGAAGAAAAGATATACTACTAATAAAAATTACAAGTTACTAAAAATGTTTTATGAAAATTTGGAGAGAAAATTGGAAATTTTTATTTCTATTGATTTGAACCACAAATTTTGAAAGAAAAAATTATAAGTGATGCACCCAAGTCTTCTGTTATGATAATATTCATTTCTAACGAGTACATATAACAGTCTTTTAGTTGCAGATAAACTATTTTAATTTATTAAATATGTTATTACATAAACCAACTTAACCGGAACAGATCTAACAATTAAAAATTTAGTCTTATTTGTCTCACAAACGCCATTTAGATATTTTAAGGAATTACATTATTTTAATGAAGATAACCAAATAAATATTTTTATAAATTAATATATAATTAACTTAACTTATTTTATCAAGTTTTAGGATCAAATTTTAATACTATATCCTATTTTTATTTACATTTAAGTTTTCCGAATTATATTTTGATCTATTAATTCTCAAACAAGTATATTTTTTTTTATTATTGTTTCATACGCATGGCAATGAATTCTTATGTTAGATTGAACCATGTAGTTGATTGACCGACTTAAAAATATGTTTACGAAATTTATTCAGTTTAAAATTTATTTTCTTTATTTCAAAATAATTATGGTTTAAAGTTTTTGTCATAGACACTGAGAACAACCGTCGCTTTTGAAACAATTTTACTAAAAGAATATCACTTTTAATAATTGTGTTACTTTTATATGTTGCAAATATAAATATGAATTGATTTCAGAGTAAATTATAGGAATAGAAAATAAATATTTCATTAAAATTGAGAATAAATTTAAATTATAATGTTTTTAAAAGACTAAAATTACAATGATTTGGAGCAATTATTCACTAACGTAAGATTGTTTTGACCTTTGACTTTGAAAAGATTAATTCTGGCTATCAAAAATTATGCAGCATTAGTATTTTCTTTTTAAATTTAAAAAGTGAACTACTAAGCCACGTGACTTGTCATGTCCATTATTTCATTAATAGAGTATAATCATTTTCATAGAGAAAATGAAATATGTTAGCAAAGTTATAATAAAAAAAAAACGTAATATAATTGTGATTATTATTTGAAGGAAATAACGTTCCAAAAAAATGTCTGAACAACTCCAAAATTACGACGAAAGACAAAAACAAAATCTTCAAGATCAATTTAACACTAGGGTTATAGATTGTTACAAGATTTCAAACTAGTTAAGGATCAATGAAATTTTCATTCTTGATGCATATCAATAGTGTTCCTGTTCCAGTTAATGAGGAAAGATGTACATATAAAGACATTTTCATATTTATTCTTCTTAGTGGATTTGTATTGATAAGTATCCTGAGTATCAACCATTATTGTTTTCTTAGTTTAATTGTTTCCTATTGTAATTATTAGTTTAAGTTTACGTTAACATATAAATGGAGTGCTAATTATATTGCTTAAGTTTTAGAGTTGTTTTAATACAATGAGACATTTTGTGTTATTTCATCTTATATCACTAATAACGTTAATTTGAGATAATTTTGGACAATCATATCTTCATGATGAGGTATTTGTGTTAGACTCCGATGTATTTAAGTAGATACTACACAATTTACAATTTAAGATGTTTGTATGTTGGTATTCATACATTAGCTTCCACACTAGAGGAGGTGGCAAACAAAAAATTATTTAAAAATAAAAAGCGTTTATTCATCGATATTTCATTGAATTATATTATTGGTCCCTCAGATTTAAACAGGTGCAAAGTCACGAAAAGTCTATAACTTTTCAACGGTTTTCTTAAGAACTGTACATTTTTAATTTTGGTTATGATTTTCCAGAGAAAAAGGGAAACGCCCTTATAGTCATTAGACGGAAACAATCTAAGGGTTAGGAGAGGCTATAAAAATTGGTTACTTATTTTTATTCACGCTTATAAATATAGAGTGAGTCAATGTGAGTAGGAATTTCTTCTTTTAATTTCTTGTCTTATAATGATTATATTTTTCAATATTTGGAATACTTTTCGAGTGAGTTGTTGACATCTTTGAGAGGTAAGAGTGTCTTTTTTAAACTAATAGCAATTGTTTTGGTTTTAAGGCTTTTCGGGGTTAGAGAATTATGTGGATAAGCGAGTGATGTGATCGATGGCTATAGATAAGACAATAATAGCAAAAGGGTTGAGCTTTTGACTTATTCCATGATGCATCAAGATAATACGGATGAAATATCACAAAACTTTGTTGTAAACTGAGGTTGATAAGAGGGCCAAGGATGGATCCTCACATAAGAGAGTAATTTTCCATGTATGATTGTTCTCCTAACCTTCACTTCTTTACTAAGAGTGTGAACGTGTTTGACACTAATGCTACCAACAAAATGATAACTCTACAACATTGTTACAAAAATGACAATGTGTGTCATGTTTGCAAATGAGTTCTTTTATTTTTATTCTTGTTTGATTATGGATGCCCATATTCAGTTTCTTGTTTACGATTTCACCATTTGTGTGCTTGAGTGTTAGACATAGTTTTGACACAATTGCATCCCTGTGCGTCATTACAAACCTTCAGCATTTTGTGCTTGACTTTGTATATGACCAGGGCAACACAAAGTGTTTTTATAGTTTTACTCCACTAGGTTGGAAGGCTAAGTGGGATGATTGTCTTTGAGTAACCAATCAGGAACATGTCTTCTCACCACCTTTATCTCCTTATATAAGATTTTTAAGAATGACTCCTTCAAAGTTCGAAGGTCGTCGATTATTTTATGATAATGACAAAAGTAAATTCTTATTGTATTGAACTATTACAAAATTGTTTGATAATAATTGAAATTAGTAAACAAAAAATTCAGTTATTATTAGTGATCAAATTAGTGATAGAAAAAATTTAGTCATTGATTTCAGTCACTGATTTCATTACTGATTCAGTCACAAATTCATAAATTCAATTAGAAATATGGGGTCATAAATAATAATAATAATAATAATAATAATAAGAATAATAATAATAA
>Ga0123340_1007416_pt1 | contig 10466 bp, 6 predicted proteins | sample SirMexnodulemix_FD_89961 | JGI IMG/M metagenome (GOLD analysis project Ga0123340, IMG submission 89961) | Root nodule microbial communities of legume samples collected from Mexico - Siratro Mexico nodule mix | ecosystem: Host-associated > Plants > Roots > Nodule | place: Mexico: Nepantla...
AAAAAAAAAAAAAAAAAAAAAAAAAAAAAAAAAAAAAAAAAAAAAAAAAAAAAAAAAAAAAAAAAAAAAAAAAAAAAAAAAAAAAAAAAAAAAAAAAGGCCAATTATTTAAAACCACTGTATCTGCAAAATGTTGATCATTCACCTTTCAATCCACCCTAGATGGTATATACTTTCACTTCAACGCTTATATTCTTCAACTTCAACCTCTCATTGTCACCATGAAAATGCTGCAACTAAAAGTGCAGCAACAGCAGCCCACATCACATGCTGCTGTTTCACACTGATAGCAGTAGATTCAGCATCAGCTGCAGTAGTTTCCGTGCTGTCCGCAGATTTCTTCTTCGACCCCTTAGGCTTTTCCGGCGCCGGAGCTGGAGCAGGAGGCTTGGCAACGAAGAAATCCCGAGGAAGAAGCACCTTGTCCACTTGGTAAACCGCAAGCTGGTGATCAGTGTACACAGTGCCACCTAGGGTAACGTTAACAATCCCCGTTGTCATGTTCACTTGGTTCCCTCCGGAGCTTGTTATGTTCAGAGCCAACCTATCAGGGTTTTCACCGGCCTGTGTTCTCACAGGGTTGCTGAGAGTGTCGAAGTTGGAAACGGAAACGAAAGTGGGCAGCAAGTGGAACTGAATGAGCTCGTTCTTTTGTTGGTCGTTGAGGGAGTTGAGGAAGCCGGGTTTGAGGCTTGAAAAGGCGTTGTCGTTTGGTGCAAATAAGGTTAAGCCACCGTTTGTGGTAAGGAGTTGGGAGTTGATTTGGTTGGAAACTTGTGTGGCTTGAAGGAGACGGATTAGGGTGGTGAACCCTCCGGCTTTTTTGAGGATTCTGATGATGTCTGTGGGGGGTGAGGAGGGTACCGGGGCAGGAGTGGCGGCCGTGGTGGGAGTGGCGGGGGCGGTTGGTGCGGCGGCGGGTGACTGGGCTGAAGAGATGGTGGGATGGGAAAAGAGTAGTATTAGGGTAAGAGAGAAGAGTGGATGCTTCATGCTCACCATCTTTTGTTGACTAAGGTGGTGAGAAAGGAAGAGGGGTCCTTGAAGTGAGAGTTTTCGATGTGGGGATATGATGAAGAGAGGGTAATATATGGAAAGCTGAAAAGAGTTGAAGGGGTTTGTTTTGTGTTAGGTGGGGTGTTTGTGTAGAAAGTTCAGTTGTTGTAGCAGATCTGCATGCTTACACATCATGAAAGGTGGTTTGTCATGGAAATGAAAGACTGTGTTAGCCAGTTGGATTTTGCTTGGGAAGGCAGGAGAAGAACAGTGAGATCTAAGTAGGAAGAAAAAAAGATGAGCATGATAACGTAGCATTCACTTGTAATTCTTGTGAAGTAGCAAAACAATCAAGTGCTAGCGGCTAGCTTAAGGAAAGAGTCTATAATTAACTTTTGCAACACAATTTTTGATGATGTTAGCATCTGACCTTACGATGCATGGTTTGTGCAACTTCGTCGGTGTTGAATGCCGGCGGGACTCCTTAATTTGCTGATTATATACCAATTGTCTTTTTTAATATCTTTGATGGAGAAGAACGACGGTTTAACGTATCATCATGTATTAGAATAAGCCAAAGACGGGTGTTAATTTTTTTCATCCTTTACATTGAATCACTACGAATTTTTTACCTTTGTATCAGGTGGGAAATTGTGGCAAACTTGGCATTCAAAAGCATATATTATGAGGCACCTAAGACCAAGAAGTTTGAAAGTTGTAATATATTTTTAAATTAGCTGCTGCTACTAGATTGGGAAATACTTTCTCTAACCGTATGTTTCGCAGAATCCCACTATTATTGTGTAATTCATTCACAGATAACTATTTGGGTATCTCACGGCTTGTGTGTTGAGAGGTCGACTTCAAGTTAATATTTTTCTGCATTCTAGAAGTCGAAAAGAGATGGGCATCACCATTGACATTTAACAATCTAGTGATCCAGAACATAGTATGTGTATCTCTCTTTCGGGTTTTGGTCGGACATCAACGTAACTTTGATTGCTAGGCTAGATTTGAGGCAATATTAACGTGTAAAAATTGTAAAGAGAATTCACTGGGAGTCCAACTTGATTAGATAAAACGGGGTTTAATTAACAGTTTAGCTAGCGCTATGTTGTTCTGAAGAATATATTATGTTATAATACAAAAAAAAAATTAAACAATACAAATTATGCTACGCCATATATCTGTTTATCAAGCGGAATTGAATTATGGCCAAGTCAAAAAAACAAGAGAAAAATTAAATGTATAAAAGTCTTGTAATATGGAAAGGGAAAATGAGCTTCCTGTGCTTGAAAATTGAGGATTCGAAACAAGAATAATTATCGTAGAGGATTCTTAAACTCCAATGAGTTCGTAGCCATTACGAAATGGTGTTTAAGAACAATAAATAGAACTTGCTTGAAATTTGAAAAATGAACACCAGAAAGAAGAAGCAGGTTGCAATGGGGCTTTCCTAAGTTGCATAAAGCACAATGTGAGGATTAACAAAATATGGAAGATGCAAAAGTGCTTCCACCTTTCTAATCCAAACATTCAGCAAAACCTGCTAATGCTGTTGTACAGTGCACATGCAATCATCTAAACATAGCTTAAGCATCGATTCCATCCAGTAGTAAAAAATATTTGTGTTTCACATCTTTCCATGGGCAAATTAACTTCTGATTTTCAATATAACAAGGAATTTGACACTTGCAGCATGTTACCAAAGCACACTCATTAAGCATGCCTGGTCACTGGAAAACCATATACATTATACAATTACGGGAATAGAACTATTAAGAAAGAGAAGTGCGAAAATAAATACAATATCGACAATTAAAAAACGGTATTACTGATCCTGATGCATGTTTTCGTTACAAAATGTGACATGATTCTATAATGTACTAGGTTAGATTCTCCACTAGCCCGCTTTAGATTTTCTGAAATACTCCATTGCCTGCTGCATTTCTCTCTCTTAATGCATCCTCAGCTTTCACTTTCTCAGGAACAAAATCTGAACAAGTAAAAGCAACGTAAAAAAACTTGTAAGTAGGGTAAGGTGAAAACAGGGAAAGGTAAACTTAACAATATGATAGCATTGCAACAAGGATATGAATTACCGGAAAGAAAGTCGTATCTCCGCTTCTTACTAACCACATTTGCTGAAAGGATAAGCGGTTGACTAATCAGTGATTGGAAAAAAAATATTTAATAAACTCAATGAGCCTGTAAGCAGATACACAATCAAACACAAGGATGAAGGATCAATTCAAATGGCCATAAAACACAGTAGTTCTACAATCTACCTAGGTTACACCTTCATACTAAATCTTATTCTTACAAAGTGGTTTAAATCTAATTCAACATTACAAAATCAACTTGTAAAATAGGATCATCCCTATTTATATTGTATTTTGAAACTATCTCTAGTCAATGTGAGACTTGGATTTTTCCCAATACACCCTCTCAAGTCCAACACTATTGGACTTGGTGTGCAGATAACATGGTGAGTGACTCTTTTAATTGATATAAGATAGACTCTGATACCATATTAAAAAGATTGCTAGTAATTATCTGTTTTAATTAATATAAGATAGACTCTGATACCATATTAAAAGGATTACTGATAATTATGTGTTGTATACATACATGAGTATTCTTATTTAATAAATAAGAGATACAGTAATGAGGAATAAAATCAATAATTAATAATGAGAAACACTTGCTAAGATATTTCCCTATTTGATGTTACGAAATCATATTATATTTCATTTATTTCATGTAATAAAATCATATCTCTTAGACTCCCCCTCAAATCAAGCTTGTCACAAATGTCATCAACATAAGACTCCTTGAGAGACTTATTGAACATGTTAGCCAATTGGTTGCCAGAGCTAACAGTCAATAATGACAAAGATTCACGCATAAAGATGACATGTTGGGGAGCTAGTGGCACATGCTGCCATTTGGCCATGAGTAGAACAACATAGTGGTTACCAAAGAAGTGGAGTTTGGATCGCAAGGTAGCATTAGAGTTCAAAGAACACAATGGCTGTCAAAAAACAAAAGGTGCTCAAAGGGTGCAGTGGTTGTAAGAGCAAAAAATGCCTAGAGAGAGCAACGAATGTCGCATAACAAAAATGGACGAAAGGTACAACGTTGTCAATGAGAAAAAAAATTCTCAAAGGGCAAGCGACTACTAGAGACAAAAAATATGTATGCAAACCAAAAATACTTAGAGGAAACGGCAATTGTCAAGAAGAGAAAATGCTCGGAGAGTGTGACAATTACCAAAGACAAAAATGCACAAAGGGCCTGAGAGCTACTAAAGAGCAAAAAATGCTTGGAGAGTAAGATGCCTCTCATAAAGCAAAAGTGCTCAATGGGTGCAATGATGGCCAAAGAGCAAAAATGCTTGGAAGGTGCACCTGCGAAGAATAGAAAATGTTGCAGTGGAGCGGGTATAGTTTACTTGAGAGAAAAAGCCATGGTGACAAAGTCAAGGTCAATACATACAAGGAAAAAGTCATGACCTTACAACATATTAGTAACAAAACAAGTCACGAAAGATGGTACCACTTTGATTGATACTGTTGAAAATCCTACATCAACTAAGGACATGGTTAAATTATAATATATAAGTGGGTATAAGTCTCACTTTACAAGACAATTTTGTAATATTGAGTTAGGTCTAAACCCACTTTCTAAAATGATATTAGGGTCTATACTAACAAAGTTTGTTGGACCTATCATATCATCTACTATCGGATCACCCATAAACATCTAGTCCCATACTTGAGATATCCAATTCTCAACATGAAGAGGTGTGTTAAAATTCCACACAATTACTTCAAAGAAGCTTAATGGCAAAAATTATTTGTCTTAGTCTACATCGACTAAATTGTGGTTTATTGGCCAGGTTTTCTTGACCACTTGGAAGAAGATGGTAATGCAATACCATCAAACAAAGTTGAATAGTGAAAAAGATGGATTTTCAGTTGCCTTGTTGTGGCAATCTATAGAATCCAATACATTGGAAACTCTCTGAAGAATATATTCCATACTTCTATCTCAAGTTGGTATCAGGGCGAGTAATCTCGCTCAATTTATCACTGTCTAGTAAGTACATTTTTGTCCACCATTGTCTTTTCTCTCCAATGAGCACCTAGTAGTGTTCATCTCGTCAAGCAATGAAAGACCCAACCATCATCATCGCCATTTGAGCCTACCACAATAGATTTTTCCAACAAGCACCAGATCTAGAGAGCCTCTTCAAGAGACGGAGAACCCCACCAAACATGAAGGAATATTCCTCCACACATCTCTACAAGCGGCATCTTTGCTAGCCAACCTAGGCACATGCAATCCATGTGCTGCCTTCCAATCTCTGTCTTGGTCTGCATCGATTAAATGTGGTTTCTTTGCCAAGGTTTTAATGACCACTTGGAAGAAGGTGGTAGTACAACATCGTCAGACAAAGTTGAACAGGGAAAAAGATGGATTTACAGCTTTGTGCCATGTTGTGGAAATCTATGAAACCCAGTATATGTTAAACAAGGTCAAACTATAAGTATAAGCCTAAAACTAAAAAGCATGCAAATTTTCAATCAATATATAGAAATATATCCTTCAATTCCCAAAACATAGATATTAGAGTCAATGTCGGAAAAGCAATCAGCTAGAAAATGTTATTGGACCATCCATCTGAGAGTACCAACCACTTTCTCCTTTCGGACTCAACCCTTGATAGGCTATGGACTATCCAACCAAGAATCAGAAAACCTCTAGCTGCAAGAAAACAACCATCAAGTCTAGCACCTAATATGGACCGAGCCACTCACAGACCAACCAAGTTTAGACCAACCAACCATTATAACTGTCTCTCATTCTATCACATTGCTGCTTTAGGGCTTAAACAGGCAGTGGGTCATACGCCTATTACATCAACATTCTAGATTATTCCAATCCAAGGCCTCTTCACATGCAAGGAAGACACCATGCACATCATCCCTAAAAAAGGAGGTAACAGTCAAAGAACATACTTTTTTAATACATAGTGGAGGCTCAGTTGAGTATACCGAGCTCATATCTAGATTTAGAACTCCCCAACAAGTGCATTCGCCTATTTAAACAGTTATAGGGTGTGTTAGCTTTCACAATTACTTTAGGAGAAGGTGAACCAGTGTGACAGTAGGATTTCCATTCAAAGTGCAGTTGAAACTAGGAAATCCATAAACCAAAATACACACATACTACATTACAGCAAACACTAGACTACAGTACACAGTTTCAAACTTTCATTGAACTCACATATCTCAATCATAAAACCTTACCAACGTGCTTGTAACTCAGGCATTTTTTGCGGTCCTGAACACAAGAAGCATATGCGTCCTGCGTGAATTGCTCAAGGAACTTCTCCTGCAAAAATAAACGAAACCAGTAAAAAATAAGACAGGCGTAAAAACATAAACAGAACAAAAAAAAAAAAAAACGAAAGGAATAAAAAAATTACCACAGCTTTGTTGATGGCTAACACGGCTTCCTGCGAAACACGCATATCAGGATCTTCGCCCTTGATCATGGTCCTGATACGATTCATGGGAAACACGTTGGTTTTCCCATCTTCCCCACTTCCTTCTGCGCCCTTTTCGTGTGGCTGTTTCGAATTGCCGTTGCTGAGATTGGGCTTCTTATTCTTCTTCTTTTGGTTATCCTCTTTGTTATTCTTCTTCTTCGTTTTAAATTGGGTTGTGGAGATTTCTCCATTTTTGGCTTTGGGAGATTTGTGGGGTTTCGGAGTGTTGGAGGAAGCCATTGTTTTACAGAGGGTTTCAGCATCTATCAGAAGCGCGTCTCCAAGACGAAGGGCGCAATTCGAATTTCTTTGGAAGTCCTTTTAATAAAATTTGTATCATTATTATATACTATATAATTGTTCAATAAATGTATATATATACACAGACATTATACTAATTAGGATTAATTAAAATATAATTAAAATTATAATTAAAAATAGACTACATGGTTTGTTAAATTTAAACTCTTTAAAATTCTCTTCAGAATATTAACAGATGATGAGTGGCACGAATACTTTATTTCCTCTCATCTTTAATCTCTTTATTCTTAGTTATCTAACGATCTTCAATACTAGTAATATAATTAAATTAAAGTATATATGAATAAATCTTTCTATCTTATCATTTAATTTAAAATATTAAGTTAGAATTAATTTTTTATAGAATGATCTGAACTTATTCTTAATTGTTGTTACTTAATCTATCCAGTCATGTACTAGGTTACTAAAGACATCAACATCCAATCTTATAAGTTTTATATCTAGGATTTAGAGTCTTTGCATTAAAAATTATACAGACTTCCATACTAACTATTAATATGGTAATGTTAAGTTTAACCTAAATTGAATTTCTAAGAGTCACATTACTCTTTTATTTTTCACTTTAAAACTTATTTCCAATCTTTCATGTAATTTTTTCAATATCATTTTTACAATATGAAAAATAATTATTGTAATAAATTAGAATGCGACTATATTATGGAAATTAGTTCACATAAAACTTATTAAAAAAAATCAGAAAAGAAAGGTTGGGTGTGAAAAGTAAAAAGCGGTGTGTGAATAAGGTGGACCACAAAAAAATACACAAAATGTTGCCTAGCGTAGGGCTTCAGTGTTTGACTACAATGTTCAACGGAGGCTGCTTCCTACACTTTCATTCTTTTCTTCCTGCATCTCCATACTTTAAAAATATTAAAATATCTTTCTCTATAGAGGTGCATGAAGAGGTATGGAGGTGCAAGGAACAAGTGGCCCAACTAAACAAATGAATCCGTGTTTATAAATTTTGGTTTGTGTCTGTTATTCATCTCTCCTCTTTTCTTATTAAGAAGGAATAATTGTTAAAATTCATTAATGATTTTAAACTTTGTATACTTTAATAAAATCAGCTTTTAATTTAAATATGTCTATCTTAATATTATTAGAACAATAGGTGGAACACTCTTTATTCAGTACACTTAATAACAGGCTTAGGCTTTTACTGGAAAGCTTAAACCTTTAAGAATATAGTAAAGTGAATTACAAATAGAGGATTGGTGGGAAAATTTTATAAACCCATCATTTCTATTGAGATACTCATATTTAGATGGGGAGATTTGTTTCGGTTTACATATTTGGGGATTATATTAACAATCATGTTTTTAATTATTAAAATAAATAATGAAAGTATATTAAAATAATAATTAAAAATCTTAATAATAATAAAATGTTATTTTTTTCATATAACTTTATTTTCTATTTTTATTTACCTTTTTGCTTTCTATCCTTAATCTAAGCAAATACATTACAATACTTATTGTACTCCACTTGTTCCTACTTATTTTTCTTGTCCACAGAGAATGTAGATTAGGTTACTGTTGTTGTAACTCATAACCCAAATGCTGAAACATGCTATAGTCAGAATATATGGAACTCATTTGAATGACACAGAGACATGGTTTTACCTAACATTAGTTGGATTTCCATTTATTTGGTGTTAGTGTCACAAATGCATTAATTAGTTGTATCTCCATCTTAATTTTATAACATTCTTTGTTCTAGAAATGCAGTAGGCACCAACATATTGTGGAGCTATAATTAAAACAAGGCAAAATAGATTATCTTGGTATGAACAATCTTAATTAGGTAGGAACAAGTGGAAGCTAAAAATAAATACCTAATTTTATGTTTCCTTGTCTGTTTAGGTTCAATTATTTGTGGCTGTGAATGTGACCACATTGAAAGAAAATGCTAATGGAAGGAGGAGTGTCCACTATCATTGCTATGCTATCATAATTCAATATCATGTTTCCCCACTTTCTTTTGAACAACTAGTTGAAGTACATGTTTCTTGGATGTATAAGTTAATTTGTTGGTTTTTCAAATAAAAGTGCAATTTTATCATCATTTACCTATTTGGGAAAAAAAAATTAAAAATTTATATTTTGGTAAATAATGAAAATATTTTAGTCCATAATAAATCAACTTGAATAAGTTGAAACCCTTGATTTAGAAAAGACCTATTGTTTTGTTGCATTATGGACATGGAGTTTTTGAACACACACCCTCAACTGTTCTATTCGAAGACCATATCGAATGCTCATTTGATTTAGAGTTATGTTTTATTCAAATTAACTTAAAACCATTCAATGTGCTTAAAAATGTACTTAAATTATCTATATCCAAATGACTTGGTAAGACATATAGTGGAGGTTGGGAGGTTCAAATTCAAAATGCACATGCCATAGAATTTGTGGTTGCTGTCCTTGGTGCACCATTTCTTGTTACCTAACAGAAGTTTATATTTTCATATGTTTTGCTCATCATAGTAAGATATTACAAGTTATATTTTATGTATACAGCAAATTCAATTTAAAATTTACCTTTTTTAATTATTATAAAACTGTAAAGTATTTTTAGAAAAATATAAATATCAAAAGTTAATCAAACGTAACATTTAGATACGTCTAGAAGTTCCATTTCAATTATATTAAATGATAATTCTAAGTCATGCATAGTAATATAATAAAAACTATTAGTTATTTCTTTGATTTGTTGTCGAACGAAACAAAATTTTAGACCATTGGATTTAGGGCTTCATGTTTGTCCTCATTTCCTCTCTCTAATCTTATTGTATGTCTCGTGAACACTTTGTCATTTACTTACGAGATTACTTTATCACCATTGGATGAACAATGGTGCGATCACATGATTATGATTTGGTAGTCCTTGATTCTCACTCCATCAATTTTAATTTGGGTCGTTCAAAAAGGCATATTCCATTTAATTGTTGTGGTTCTCCTTGGTTGGTGCACCATTCTTACCGTGTGGTCCCGTGCCATTCCTCCACACTGGCCCTTTCTAATTTTTATGTAATCAAACTTAAGAATTTATTACTTGAGAGTGATATTTTTTTAAAAGGTTTTATTCTCTCACAAAGTAATTTAATCTCAACGTGCACTGAGATCTTAAGTTGACCTGTTTGAAGAGTTATTTAGTCTTTTAAGTTTGTTCTCATGTTACTGGACCGAAAATACAATCATTTTTACTGTATATATAATATAAAACAAGTTGTGTTATATCAAAATATGCTAATACGAGGTGAAGAGAGTATAACTTTTTTTGTTGTATTAACTTTTAATATAATAATATAAAATTTAATCATGAATAAATTTAATTGAATATTAAGTTCATCTGAAATTTAAAATCTATAATTTATAATTTATGTGGAAAGTATATCTTTGTTAATTTTCCCAATGACTTGTTGGCTGGGGACAAAATCAGTAAGTTTCAAATATTAAATTTGTATTTGGAAATTTCATAACTAGTGTTTTCTCTTGTTGGTGGACTAAAAGATATGTATAGAATAATTTTTTTATGCAATATAATAGTTTTTGACTTTATATAATTTTCTTTCTACTTACACACATATATAT
>Ga0123340_1007420_pt1 | contig 10463 bp, 3 predicted proteins | sample SirMexnodulemix_FD_89961 | JGI IMG/M metagenome (GOLD analysis project Ga0123340, IMG submission 89961) | Root nodule microbial communities of legume samples collected from Mexico - Siratro Mexico nodule mix | ecosystem: Host-associated > Plants > Roots > Nodule | place: Mexico: Nepantla...
ATGTGATATAATAAAAACTTGTTTTGTTTTATTTAATAAAAAAATATTAAAAGATTTTTATTCATTTATTTTTTCTATTTTTTTTTTTTTTTTTTGTTTCAATATCTAAATCACTAACTTGAAGTAAAATCTAAACATTTAATTTTATATGACGAAACAAATATTTTTTAAATAGTTATTCAATGTTCAATTGTATTAAAAGTGAAAATAATAGTTTTAATAAAAATTATGCAATTTATTTATTGAAAATTTATACTGTTTATGTAATTTAATTATAATATTTAACAGTACTTTTATTATAATTAAAAAAAATTAAATGATTTAATGTTAGGTAGCAAAAGAAAATAAAAGAAAAGCCATGAATTTAAATCTTGAAATGAATAATCTCAAGTAAGATTTCACTTGGTTTCCTCCCACGCTAAAATCTAAAACTTCATACCACTCTTTTTTATGATTTAATCTCTTCCTCTTGCTTGTAATCAAGGACTAAGATTTCACATGTGCAAACCCATTTAGAAGAGTAAAGTTATACAATTAATAAAATCAAGTACACTTTAATCTAAATATGACTTAAATTAAGTATCACATCGTTACTTAATGACAAGTCACATTCAATATTATAAGAGTATAACGATGGAATTAAAAAACAGAGTATTAAAGAAATGGGGCAGACATAAAAGTGTAATTTAAGAAAATCTTTACACCCCATAAGCACACATTGAATTGTGCGAGTTATATTTATGACATATGAAGCTCAGTTATTATATAGCTTTAACATCCGTCATCATTATCTTACCAATTTTCCTTTTCCAGCTTTGCATTTTCAAATTCATGGGTTTTACTGAACAAGACAGACCAGGCGGGTGACTCGGTAATACAAGGAAAGGGTATTATGGTCATCTCGTACCTCGGTGCCAACTCAGATTTGACAACTCTTGCTGAGTGTCCTTTCTTGCGCATGCACACAATCACATCACAACCTTGTTCCATTCAAACTTCAAACTGAAACCTTAAAACCCCCGAAAGCAGCGGCGTCCTCAATCATCGTCACCACAATGTCTCTGACACTCAGATCTTCTGCTGTTCCCATTTCTACACCCGTCTTTCTTATTATTATCGTTATCGTCCTTCTTCCTCTCACTGGGACAGCAACGCAAGATAACTCGTCTGATCTTCACAAGGTGCTCCACAAGTATGGATTGCCGGCGGGGCTCTTCCCTCAGAGTGTGAGGTCATACAATTTGGACCAATCGGGTCGGTTGGAGGTGCATCTGGATCATCCGTGTCTGGCTCAGTACGAGACGAGGGTGTTCTTTGACAGCGTGGTGAGGGCCAACCTAAGATTCGGACAACTGAAGGTGTTGGAAGGGATGTCTCGGCAAGAGCTTTTCCTGTGGCTACCTGTCAGGGATATCATAGTCACCGATCCTTCCTCCGGACTCATTCTTATTGATATCGGTCTCGCCTTTAAACACCTTTCACTCTCTCGCTTTGAAGATCCTCCAATTTGTAGATCTCAATCGGGTACATCCTCTCTTCCTCTCTCTTTAATTGCATGTCAGTGTCATTCGTGCATTGTGGTTGAGTTCATTGTTGTTTTTACTCAAATTATTGTATGGTTTGAGTCATATATATGATTTAAGACTTCTGACTGATTTTTATGAGACACATAACAATGGAATTACTTCTCACAAGAGATTGGCCAACGTTATTTGATTCTGTTCCATGTAATATTTTTGGGTTTTGATGTATAAGTTGCAATAAACCGAGAATAGGCTTGCAAGTTTAATCTCTGACATAAATTTTCAGGATGCTTAGCTGTGTTGATGAGTAAAATTTGATACAAATGGAGAGAAACTTTTCTCTAGAAAAAAAGTTCTGTATTTTTCATTTCTAATATGTATACAAACAAGTCGTATATAATGATTATTGTTATTCTGTTCTCATTAGTTAATGATTTTTCTCCTTATCCTTGGATTTTGTACAAATAGAGAAGAGTTTTGACATTGAAATTTGATGTGGGTGCAGGTCTTATGCTTAAGGTTGGTGGAAGGAAAGGTGTTGGATTTAGAGATCAGTGACGAGGGTGTACGTTTGGCTGAGGATGGCTGCTATTCCATTCTCTTTTCTCGTTTGGGTTCTGGTTTTCATTTGATGTAAAGAAATATGCAAAACCCAAAACTTATAATGCCATCTAATAATTTCATGAAATCGATAACATGACAATCAATATTACCTTTGAGATGTACTAAAATGTGTAATATTTCTTATAAATTATTAGAATGGATAAAAAAATTTAATTAGATTTTTGGATAAGTCATTTGTTAGGAATACGACTTTAAATAAAAGAAGTTACACTGTACTAAACAATTTTAGATTTTTAGGTTTTGAGAAAAATTAACACAAATCATTAATGCAGAGCACGACTTTAGTTTAATAAAAAATATAACTGAAATCATTTAATTTGAAGACGGCTTAATTAGTGAAGTCATGTTTAACATGCATTATTTTTATATAACAATTTTTACATAGATGTCGTATTTATTTATATATTACTCTCTTTATTTTATACACACCATCAAATACGCCATATATTATTTTTCTCTCATCAGGTTTAACTTTCACTAATGTTTATAATCACTCTTATTAAGACATTAGACAATTCAATGACCTATTAGACAGCTTAGTGACCCATTAGACAATCTCATGACTCTAACTTATTAGACAGTCTCATAATTAAAAAATCACAAATTTATGTTTTGATGATAACAAAAATAAATAAACTATTTATTTTTTCTAAAAAGTAATTTGTACAATTATAGAATATAGGAGACGATTTAAGTATCTTACAAGTTGTTCGTATTAAATAATTTAAGCGTCTATCATGTTGTTCATATTATACAATTTGATAAATGTGTTCAAAATATAATAGGTTTGGTTAAATTGATTAATTTTATCAAACAAAAATTTTCAAATACATGAAATAGATTTATTCAAAGAGAAATTACACCTAAAAATAAAAAAATTCACACATGGTCATAAAATAGAAAGATACAGTGCATGTTTTGATAATACGTTTAAGTATAAAAGAATATATTACACTTGGTAAGAACATTAAAAAATATAAAATTTTAATGTGAAAACGAGAACAAGTATAAGTTATTTGAAACAACAATCTTTTTGTTAAAAAGTTAATAGATAAGTTGTTTGACCTAGATAAATGTAAACAAAGAAATAAAATAATTATGGTTGAGTTGTTAAGCTATGATGTCTTGAAGTGATTACAATGTAATATAGTTCAATAATACTTTGATTGGTTATTTGTAGAGTTGTTAAAATAACTAATAAGATTATCAATTGAATTTAATTGATGATAAGTGATATGTGAATATTGTAGAATATACTTTAATTGGGTAAGTACACTTATATTTGAGATAAAATAAAACATATATAAGAATTCCCCAATGTTAGAGTGGTAGGAATAGATATTCAATGTTATATAAACTCAATTTTATCATCTGGTATTGTATGAAACACTAATGTGTGAATAATAGAATTGAGTAGTTAGCGTTGTGCTTGGTTTAATATTGGTAGAGACTTGAGAAAAGACACATAAAAGGTTGCCAAGATTATCCAAATCAAGCTAAAAGTGCAAAAGGTTCAAGATAGGCTAAACTTCCAAGATTAGGTTTCTTGGCTTGTTGTTAGGTTTAGGTAGAGAAAAGGTTAGGTTCTAGGTTGACTTAAGTGCGATCTTGGATGAATTTGGTTAGGTCTTAGGATGGTTCTTGGTGATATTCTTTGAGAAAAACAAAAAGAGTTGGCATAATCTTATTTAGGTGTAGATACAGGTTCTTAGATTATCTTTCTTGGTGTTATTGGAGACCAATTTGTGGGGTTAGTCTAATATCTATTTAGGATGAGAGTTGGGTAGGAAAAAATTGAAAAGGCCAATATCTCTAGGTAGTGGTTGCCAAGGTTTCTTGTTTGATTTTTGGACAATTTTTGTTATGTGAAAAAATGTGTATGTGGTGGCCAAAAGGGGCTCTTTGGTTTTGGTGATTTGTGTGAAGCTTAGTGGTGGAAGAGATAAGGACTAAAAGCTTAGCAAGAACACAAATATGATGTAAGAAATAAAATGGAGCAAGACAATAGAATATGTGATTATTAAAAAGGTAGTAAGATAGCATAGTGAGTACCTGATCAAGTGTATATAAGTTATGGACGATGACTAGGATATGAGAGTCTCTTGACACACTTGAAGAATGTAAGGAAAGGAGAAACCACTTAGAAAAACTAAAGCAAACAACACTTTTATAAAAGAAACTAAAAAGGTTTTCAAAGCTCTCAAATGAAATGTATTATCAAAGCTGTGAGGTGGTGAAGGACCTCCTTTTATAGTTTAAGGAGCTACATTCTATTTATTCTAAATGAACATGTGAGATTTCCTTTTACACATAGATAATTATGGTTAAATATTCTATTCTATTTAGCCTTATTCTAGAAAGTAAATAGATTATTCTAACCTATACATCTTTTTTAGATAATTTTTTTTTTTCGTGTGACAAACTTTCTTCTATATATTTATATATTTTTATACTATTTGATTTTTTCTTCTTGACGAATCTTCTTTAAGCTCTTCTTTATTTGAAGACTCTGTTTGCATATATGTGGACTTACCACAAGTAGGGGTAAAAAGTGAACCAATCCACTTAACAAAAGTATACCGTCTACTTTACATTAGAATTGCCAAATTAAGTATAACTTGGGAGTTAACCTTGCCCACCTCATTTTCAGGTCATATCAAGTTAAAAATGCATTTAAATTTTACAAAAGGGTAATAAAATATGATCCACTTCCAACTTGAGTTAAACTCATGGTGGGTTGGGTTGCCATCGACTCACCTTATTAATATAGAAAATATGTTCTTTTATTATACTTATCGTCACATCTGTAACTCCATACCCTTTTAAGTTAGGCCCAACCTAAAAGTATTCCCCAACTCCATCTCAACTCTTATCTCTCACTCACTTAGTTTCAAAAAAAGAAGAACGAAGTCACCTTTTTGATATGCATCTAAATAAGACAAACCAAACCCCTAAATGCCACCTTCTCTATAACAATAACCTATGTGATCACCACCATCCTTACACACCTCTGTTGAAACAGAGAACCAGATTGAGCCACCTTTGCTAAAAAAGAAACATTGTTTACTACTTATTCTTGACAAGAACCTCGTATGATCACTAGCACCAAGCTCCACCTCTTTTTCAAATTAATACGACTAATACATATGTGCTAGTTATTTTTACTTGCTTCACTGACACCTTGTATTTGAGATTTTACTATTCATATTAATACATTTTCTATAACACCAATTAATTTTTTTTAAGTAGGTAATATTTTTTAATCTACCAATTTATGGTGGCTTAGACCAAATTAATTATTTTCTTGTTTCATTCTCCATGAATTAGATCATTCTAATCTTTAGTAGGTGAATCAAAGTAAGTTAAGTCAAATGGACTGAACTTCCTCATTTTAACAATCCTGATTACATTAGGAATAAGATTTTTTTTTTCTAGAAAGTATTGTTAAGAAAAACCATTTATTTTAAAAGGGTCATCTAACAAAAATCTTTTAAATTTATATTATATTAACTAGTTTACTATGTACACTGTGCACAAAGAAAACTATGGTTGCAACAAAGAAAAGAAAAAGCCTTAAAACCATAATTTGTTTTTTGAATTGTCCATAACCTTAGGAACTAAAGTAGAGGATGCATTATCCATAAAATTATAGGACACCCCATTCATTTGCAAATGGAATTTTAAGAATATATATATATTCGTGAGTCTATTCTAAAATAAACAGGAGATGCTCAAGAATTTTATGAGGTGCACAAGGAAAAGCCCAAAATAGATTGTCCAAAATGTTTGGGCGGAATGTGCTCCAAGCCCAACTTTAAAACATTTGCAAAAGCAATGGCTCCATTAGGTAGGGTGGTCAGTGGCACAAACACGAGACCTTGTATACCTCTAGTGCTTCGCACTGTAGCAGAAGATACAAAAACATCACAAAATGTATCGCGTTCTTCACCGCGCTTTGTGCACGGCCACAGAACCCGCCACCGTTAGCATCAAGTCCATTTCGGAGGATCTGTACAAGGAAGTGAAGTTAAAGAATGTGGTGGAGAAGTTCAAGAAAGCTTCCGACATCGACCGCTTCCGCAAAAAAACCGGCATCTACGAGGACACAGTGCGGCGCCTCGCTGGCGCCAAGCGCTTCCGCTGGGTCCGCGACATCCTCGAACACCAAAAGCAGTACTCCGACATTTCCAACGAGGGTTTCTCTGCGCGCCTCATATCCCTTTATGGCAAATCCGGCATGGCCAAACACGCGCGCCAGGTGTTCGATGAAATGCCCCAGCGAAAATGCGACCGCACCGTGCTCTCAATAAATGCCCTATTGGCCGCATACCTTCACTCCAAGAAGTACGACGTTGTTGAAGAGCTTTTCAGGGCCCTCCCCACTCAGCTTTCAATCGAGCCTGATTTGGTGTCGTACAACACTCTCATTAAGGCGTTTTGTGAAAAGGGTTCCTTTGATTCGGCATTGTCAGTGCTTAAGGATATGGAGGAGAAGGGTGTGAACCCTGATTCCATCACGTTTAACACTTTGCTTGATGGGTTGTACTCAAAGGGTCGTTTTGAGGATGGTGAGAAGGTGTGGGGGCAAATGGGTGCAAAGAATGTTGCTCCTGATGTGCGGATCTACTGTTCCAAATTGGTGGGGCTAGCCGGGGAGAAGAAAGCGGGTGAAGCTGTTGAGCTTTTTAGGAAAATGGAGAAGCTGGGTGTGAAGCCTGACCTCTTTTGCATCAATGCTGTCATCAAAGCTTTTGTGAATGAGGGTAATTTGGATGAGGCTAAGAAGTGGTTTGGTGAGATTGCAAAATCTGATTATGACCCTCATAAGAACACTTACTCTACCCTTGTTCCCTTCCTGTGTGAGAAGGGTGATTTAAAGACCGTAATTGAGATGTGCAAGGAGATTTTCAATAGCCGGTGCCGTGTTGACGCGTCGTTGCTGCAGCTCGTGGTGGATAAGCTGGTGAGTGAGGGCATGGTTTCAGAGGCGAAGGAGATTGTGGAGATAGGAAAAACGAATAGGTATTGTCGCTATAAGCTTAATTTGCCGGCTGAAGAGTAGAGGTATATTAGTTCGCAGTTGCACTTTATTGTTGTTCTTTGCAATTTGATTGGTTTTGTCATAACGGTGATTGAGAAGTTGCCAAGAATGTTTTTTGTTTGGCATTGCGAGCTTAGTAACTGGTTTCTTCAAAATGGCTTGCGCTGTCTGATTGCACTGGTTCTATATAGTAGTTAGATATATTAGCCCTTAAACTTTCCACCTGCATGAAATTTTCTTATGTGAATTTACATTTAGCAATTTTAATATGGAATGCGTAGCTGCATGCACATATGTACTTATATGTGGATCTGTTGGAGCTTGGTCTTCCTGCTTTTATCTTGGGCATCCTTTATGCTCTATAGAGATATATATTCGGTTTTAAGCAAGGGCATTGAAGAAGATTTTAAGAACGATAGCCCCAGGCAAACAGCATATGCGAGTTTAGTTTAGGTAAGGTGTAATTTTCTTTTAAGTAATGTGGTTGTAGTAACTAATGACCATATAATAAACTTCTGAAAATTGGCTAACATCTAAAACGTTATCTATGTTTTCTTAACTGAAAGGATTTATTTGATATCTTTAAAAATAATTAAATTTCTGATTTTGGTTGCTCTAGCGAAATACTTTTGAGATATTATGATGGTTGATTGTAAAATTTAATAGAGTAAATTTCAATAAAATATTCTCACACGATGTGTCTTGCACAGAGAACTATAATATTAATATAAATATAAATATTCTAAGAAGGAACTAAAAATATAAATTATAAGTTGATCTTATCTACTCCTTGTTTTAATATTGTATCAAATGTTTCACTGATGCACGGTAGAATCACCTTAAAATAATTTTATAATTTAGATTAAAATGAGATAATTTTTAACAAGTAAAAAAAAAATGACAAATTTTGCCAGTTCACCACGAGTAGAAATTACAGTCTTTCAAGGAAACAAAAAGTTGTCAAACAAAACTTCAATCCAATGTTGAAAATCTCTAAAAATTATAGACCTTTCCCGATGAACGGCGATTTTCTATTAATCCCTTGGAGCTGTAAGCTTCCTTCCCCAATCGTTGCCGTGAAAATACTGGAAGAGTACAGGCTGGTTTGGAAGACGTAAAAATCATCTTCATGGAGGAGTCATATTCTCTGGGGGGTGAAAAACCCATACACTTCAGGACCTTTGCTTGCGCTTGGGCCCCCTTTGGCATCCTCTTGGGCAGTATCGTGATTTGGTAAGGGATTCTGAGTTTTCCTTTTCCTCCCTTGAAGATCTTTTAGGGTTCTTGGAATGGGTGCACATGGAAACTATGGGAGTGCATAGAGAAATGGCCAGTGTTGGATTCCTATCATGGGTCTTCCACTAGAGTACTGTAGGCCCTGTATCATTTCCTCCGTTGTACGGGGTGTTGGAGTTCCACTTTCCTACAGATTACGCTGTCAACCGTAGTTACGGGGTTTATAGGGTGTTATATTGGTTGGAAGACGATTTTGCTTTCTTTGTATTTTTGGCTTTCGAAAGATTGTACAAGTGTCGTGATTAGTGCAAATGATTGGACAGTGCCTTGCTAATTGCAGAAAGTCATCTAACAAGAATCCAATTTTGCAATCGAAGACGCAATATGTGCCTAAGCGGGTACGAAGTGATAATGGAAAAGCAGTGAAGGCATGCTCTATGGTTTAGGTAACACACAAGGATGGGCAGATAGATAAGAAAAATGGGTCTAACAAGGATATGCAAAGTCTTCATAATAGTAAAGATCAAGATTGGTATGTTTAGACAAAATTAATCTTGGAAGGTAGGGCTGTTTCCTAAAAATAGGCAGGTTTCCCAACAAGTTGATAATGATTTACGATTCGTTTCTTGATTTTGTGGAGATATGATTGAAGATGAGGAAGACACCTTTGACGGCGGAGAAAAAACATGTTATTTCTTCAATACAAACGCAAATTAAAACAATGTAATGAGTGGAGGCTAACAACAAAACCCTTCGAGTGGTCCTCATAATTTTGCATGGTGAATTCCGTGTTCTCTTTTTAAAATCTAGAGGACTAGCAAAGCCAAGTAAACGTAATGCGATGAAAACGCTGTGAGATCATAAAGACAGCGTGCTTATGTTGTAGTGTTGATTGATATTAAGAAATTCCCGATTTGCTGCCTAATTTATGATTATCTATTAATGATGTTTTTCCCAATTTGAAAATTATAAATGGATAAAAAATTACGGTAATGAAATTACCGCAAAATCAAAGTTTAATTAAGTCTGGAAGATTAGAAAGTATTGGACCTTATAAAACAAGATTCGTTTTATTAGTGGAATTATAGGAATGCCTTGCTAATGCCGCATGGCGACGATGCGATTGTGGTTTTGGACACTGTACTACTCGCATTTGAAATACTCGAGGCGCATACACCAGTGCTGGTGATACGAGGGTAACCGAATTAGTTACTCATGGATGCTGGATCATATAACCAATTATATGAGTTAGACCCAACACATTCCATAAATACTATTTTATTCTTTACTAAAATGTTGTATCTAACAATGTAATGTAAACCTTAAATCCTACAATACTACATACTTTAGTAATAGAGAGGATATTGAATAACTTATGCACATATTTATTTTCTAGATTATTGACGAATGTTTTATTGTGAACGAGATATCAATTTTTTTAAATGTAACATTGTGTTTTTTAATCTAATTATCAATAAATTCGTTACCAAATAAATATTAATGATTTTAATTTACACATGATACAATTTCTAACCAATAATGAATATTTTTTTATAAAATTAAAAACATAAAATTTTTAACATAGGAAATAATCACATTGTATTATAAAAATCGACAATTAAACCTTAAAGAATTACACCGGATGTATTTTCTAAATTGTGAAACTAGATTTACTTTTTTATTATTAAAGAAATCAAAATGTATAAAAATAAATAAATATTAGGATAAAAAGATATTTAAATGATTTAAAATTATAAATAAATATAACAACATTTTTTTTGGAAAACAATTATAAACGACTTTAGGAGTAATTAATTGTAATGTACAATTAGATACTATTTAATGCAATTTAAGAAATATAACTATTTGTATTTTTTGGGGTCCTACCTCACATGTGTTTGCTTTTTTTTTTTTTTTAAATACTTAATCTTTTCAATTATACGTGTGGTCAAAATGTAATGTTCGTAAGGGTATATGAAATATGTCACTATTTTCCAGACACGACAGATTGTAGTTTGTTGAAACAGTATATATAATAA
>Ga0123340_1007421_pt1 | contig 10463 bp, 10 predicted proteins | sample SirMexnodulemix_FD_89961 | JGI IMG/M metagenome (GOLD analysis project Ga0123340, IMG submission 89961) | Root nodule microbial communities of legume samples collected from Mexico - Siratro Mexico nodule mix | ecosystem: Host-associated > Plants > Roots > Nodule | place: Mexico: Nepantla...
AGGATAAAAGGGGTGGTGGAGGGTATAATGGGATATGAAATATTTTAAAAAGGGTTAAATGGTAAATTTGCCTAGAGTATGGAGGTGCAGGAAGATGATATGGAGGTGCAGGAAGAAGCAGTCAAATGGAAGTTGAAAGACCCATAAAATATATTGGGCCTGAGACCCATAAAATATATTGAATACGGAGCAAAGATGAAAAATTCGAATTTTGAAAGTGCCTCGCCAAATAAATGAATGAGGATCCGTAGCCTGCTGGCTCCGACCCTTCAATTTCAAACACAATCCGCCGTTAGCGGCAACCTCCGTGAACGGCTCTCCCGCCCCGGCGTCGACTTCTCCGCCTATGGCTCCGCCATTCAGTACTGCTCTGACCACCGCCTTCTCCGCCAGGGGAAGCAGCTGCACGCTCGCCTCATCCTTCACTCCGTCACACCCGATAACTTCCTCGCCTCCAAACTCATCCTCTTATACTCCAAATCCAACCACGCGCGCGAAGCGCGCAAGGTGTTCGACGCGACTCCCCGCAGAAACACCTTCACATGGAACGCCATGCTCCTTGGCTACTCCTTCAACGCCATGTTCCGCGACGCGCTCAATCTATTCGTGTCGTTCACCTCCTCGACAAACGCCAACGCCTCCCCCGATAACTTCACCATATCCTGCATCTTGAAGACGCTCGCTTCGTCGTTTTTTAGCCCCAAATTGGCGAAAGAGGTTCACTGTTTTGTTCTTCGTCGCTGGTTGGACTCTGATATTTTTATTAGCAACGCGTTGATAACGTGTTACTGCAGGTGCGATGAGGTTTGGCTTGCACGGAAAGTGTTCGACGGAATGTTCGAGAGAGACACCGTGACGTGGAACGCGATGATTGGTGGGTATTCTCAGCGGAGGTTCTACGATGAGTGCAAGAGGTTGTACTTGGAAATGTTGAATGTTTCCGGGGTTGCACCCAATGCGGTTACGGCGGTGAGCGTGATGCAGGCATGTGGACAGTCCATGGACCTTGCGTTTGGAATTGAGGTCCACCGTTTCGTGGAGGAGAGTGGCATTGAGATGGATGTTTCGCTTTCCAATGCTGTGGTTGCTATGTATGCGAAGTGTGGTAATTTGGATTATGCGCGGGACTTGTTTGAAGAAATGCGCGAGAAGGATGAGGTTACTTATGGGGCAATTATTTCGGGGTACATGGATTACGGGTTTGTGGATGAAGCCATGAGTATTTTTCGAGCGGTGGAGAACCCTGGATTGAATATGTGGAATGCTGTGATTTCTGGTATGGTTCAGAATGAAGAGTTTGAAGGGTTATTTCATTTGGTACGGGAAATGCAGGGTTCTGGTGTCTGTCCCAATGCTGTCACACTTGCTAGTGTTCTTCCTTCTTTTTCGTATTTCTCAAACCTGCGAGGAGGGAAAGAGGTGCATGGTTATGCTATAAGGAGAGGTTATGAGAAAAATGTATATGTGGCAACCTCCATTATAGATGCTTATGCAAAGCTGGGGTATATTCACGGGGCACAAAGGGTTTTTGATCTTTCACAGAGTAGGAGCTTGATTTTGTGGACGTCGATTATATCTGCTTACGCTGCTCATGGTGATGCTGTTTTGGCACTTAGTCTGTATACTCAGATGCTAGATAAAGGAATTCAACCTGACCCGGTGACGTTAACTTCTGTATTGACAGCTTGTGCTCATTCCGGATTGGTCGATGAAGCTTGGGATATCTTTAATTCGATGCCTTCACAATGTGGCTTTCAACCCTTGGTAGAGCACTATGCTTGCATGGTGGGTGTTCTTAGTCGAGCTGGAAAACTCTCAGAAGCAAGACAATTCATTTCTGAAATGCCTATCGAACCAAGTGCTAAAGTTTGGGGTGCTCTGCTGCATGGGGCTTCTGTTTATGGTGATGTTGAAATGGGAAAGTTTGCTTGTGACCATTTGTTTGAGATCGAGCCTGAAAATACTGGGAATTACATAATTATGGCCAATTTATTCTCAAATGCTGGGAAATGGGAACAAGCTGGGGAGGTTAGGGAACGAATGAAAGAAATTGGGTTACAGAAGGTCCGTGGAAGTAGCTGGATTGAAACGAGTGGAGGGTTACTGAGTTTCATTGCCAAGGATGTGTCCAATGGAAGATCTGATGAAATTTATGCATTGCTGGAAGGGTTGCTTGGTTTGGTGAGGGAAGAAGGATATGTTTTACAGGAAGAGTTAGACTACGAGAATGTTTAGTTAATAACTGCATGTGATAACTTGTACTGAAATATGATCATTCACCTCTTGTATAGCCAGGAAAAAGAGATCACTTAACTTCTGAGATGCTGAAACTAGATAACACCTTTACCAAAATACTCAGCAAAAATGTCAAGCTTTACTGGGTGCACTAGGTTAGGAATCGACTCCCCTTTTTATATCAAGCTTTACTGTGTATACTAAATTTATGCTTGCTGACTACTAATTTTTCGCCCAAGATAGTCTAGGCCTAGAACCGCATGACTCGAAGGAGTACTTGATCATTTTTCTTTTAGGTGATGAAGGACTAAGATTTTACCCTTGCTTGCTTTGTGGGTTCAGTTAAGATTGCTTTTTTGATACAGCTACTCTCATTTGCATCAGGTAGGTTGTGATTTGTGACACAATTCCGCGATTAAGTGAAAGAGTTTTATTCTGGCTGGCAGTAATAACTTTTGTCCTAGTTACAGAGATTATGTTTAATGGCAAAGGAGCTTCCTTGTGGTTAAATACTTTGTTTAGGCTGAAGGAAACACATTACTGAAATGGGTCTTGGGGAAAAGTTACAGCTGGCCCCAAGGTGAAGGTGAAGGTCAGAAGCAAAAGGGGAGTGTATTGTGATACCATATATGTGAAACTTTCCAGCTTCCCTTGTATCAGTAGTTTGAAGTTGAGAAGCAAAAGGGAAGGTAAACAGGGGAGTGTATTGTAATATCATATATGTGAGGTTAACTTACCAGTTTCCCTTTATCAGTAGTTTGATTTACTGTAAAAGAAGCCTACATTGTGGTCATGTTATGCGAGTTAGGATCCAAAATTTCAGGACGAATACTTTTTTTTTCTCATTAAAATTTATGGTATTTAAGTAGATACGGCGTGGATCTATGAGATCGGGACCTAATATTTTGTGAAAAGCAACAACAAAGGGACACTTTCTGTCGAAAATGGCCAGAATATTTTTGGGAGATCGCCAAATTGGTGAGATGAGAATTAGGAATGCATTGAACATTGATTTTGACGCTGCCAGTTGGAATTTAACACAGGAAGCATAATTGTTTCATTTGCATTATTTTGTGGGGCTTGTCTTGGATCCACCTTTTCCTTTTCACATCTTTACCCCATTCGTGTCTCGGAAATAGTTTTCTTGCTATTAAAGCATCCAAAATCTGTTAAATATCCTTTCCTTTAATCATAACCTGGGTTGCCAACATTATGCCCTCTTTCTCAATAATAGGCAATGGGCTAATGGCTACGAGGCTTTATATTTTAATATTTTGTCCAGAATGCCCACGATCCTAGTAATACTTTATGGCTTCCACATTCGCGCCACGAAAGCAATTTGCAAGCTTTCCTCGATGGTAGGTAGACACTGGAGCTTTGAGAAATTAGGATGCGTGCATGTAAATGAGATAATGAAGATGCCCAATTCTTCTACAGTGGAAATGCATTATTGTATTCTTTTGTAAATTTGGTTTAGTGACAAGAGGAAATAGCCATGGTCATGGGCCATGAAGGAACTCCTCTTCTGCTTGTTTTGTTGACCCTAGCAAAATCGTTCGGGAGAAAACATCTGAATGTGATCATGAAAAGCACTAGAGTAAGAAACGTGCTTGCTCAGGACATTTAACGTGTGGACAAACGTTGCCACCATTAGGTCACGATGTCCACAGGGGTCACACCACTGTTATTCATTCCACGTTCCACATGAGATAATCCGCAAGCTGTTACTACCTACGTTCGGGACTGCTTGATTTGAAGTTTAGAATAAAAAGATATTTTTGAACTATTGCAAAAGTTTTAATGTGTTTAAATTGTTTTCAACTGCAAATTTTACATCAATCTAAAATTTAGAAGTCAAGATTGTTAATAGATTATTAATGTTTTTCTGTCCTCTCACTACAACAGAATATTAATTTTGAGAAGCATTAATGACTAAGTCAAATAGTATCAGATGGTATGTATTATTATTAATTAATGAAAATCATAGAATTAAGCTATTTAGAATTAGAATGATTAACTCCTAGAGAGATAAATCATTATGAGACTTACAGATACAGAAGATGAAGTAAAAAGTGACGCAGAGACTTATCCAATCATATGTTTCTAAGAATATAACGGACAACCGACTTAGAAGCTATGACGGTAGAAGTTAGAAAAAGGAAGCAGAAACAAAGGATACATTGGTCAATAGAATTAAGAGTGAGACCTAGTTGTGTATTTATTATAGTAATAATCGGTAACTCTCCAACAGGCACACACAGTCTCTCCCCACGTACATAAAAAGCCACATTCTTCTTCCTCCTCCATATTTCATAGTCTGAAAAGCAAAAGTCCAAAGGCAGGGATCCCAATGGAAGAAACATCAACATCTATCATCATGGCTGCACTCTCCACTCTCACCCCTTCCCAATTCTCAGATCTCACCCACTCCATTCTCTCCGCAACCCTCCACCACCATCGCCGCCTCGCCTCCCTCCTTTCCTCCCCAACGCTCTTCTCTCTAACCCTCCACCACCTCAACTCCCTCTCCCTCCCCCACAAGACCCTCCTCATCGCCCGCCACCTCCTCTCCTCCCTCCACCTCCTAACTGCCACCTCCCCGCCGCCCTCCACAGCCACGAGGCAGCGCGACCTCGACGCTGCGCTCCTCCTCCTCCTCCTCTGCGAAACGCACAACCACAACCCACATGCCCTCGAGGCACCCTTTTCCCAATGGAGGATCAACCTCAGCACCATCTTCTCCGATTCATTGTTGACTCTTTCCTTTGCACCCTTCGGGGCATGCTCGGGCTCCACGGTGCTGATTCCCTTCGTGGAGACCGTGACGCGTTGCTGGAGACTCGTCGGCGCACTGGACTGCGGCGGAGGAAAGGAATCGGGGGAGGTGGCGGCGTCGACTACGGCGGTGGTGGCGCTGCCGTCGGTGGAGGTGAGGGGCGGTGGGATAGAGTGTGTGATATGCAGAGAGGAGATGGGAATAGGAAGGGACGTGTGCGAGTTGCCATGTCAGCACTTGTTTCATTGGATGTGCATCTTACCGTGGCTGGGGAAGAGGAACACGTGCCCTTGCTGCAGGTTTCGGTTACCGTCCGATGATGTCTTCGGAGAGATCCAACGGCTGTGGGAAGTGTTGGTTAAAACGGCTGCAAAAGATTCGTAGCTACGCTAATTCCTTAACCGTCATTGCAACAAGAAAAACATCAAATGGTTACATAATCTGAACAGAGGGCTTACTTAGCGCTGGTTAATGTTGTACTGTTATTTTTTCAGTTTCTTACTTAAGGGTTCGTAATTTGGTGATCTTTTCGCGAGGACTGGTTGGGTTTGTTATGATTTAGATGATTTTGACTTGAGAGAGGGACTGGTGTGGTAGAGGGCGAATGGTCTGATTGTGTGGCGAAATGAATAGATGCATAGATAGATAAAATTTACAGGTGTGAGGTTGTGAATGTAACAATAGTGATGTATATAGACAGTGTAAGACTCGGATACATATATGTCCATACAATCAATAATATATTCCTATAGCTTTCAGTTTCACAATGTCTTCCTCTTTCATTTGCATTAATTGCTAATTTGCTACAAGCCTCTTAATTCTTTCAATTATTTTGATGTGGCAAACATTCTAGCAATAACTACTTTTCTATACTGTACCATCATTCATTATTTTTAATTTTTATTTGTAATAAAGTGGCAAGCCAACTATGGAAACCCTTAAATTTATGTTCCCTTCATTTGCTACTTTGCCAAACTGAGACAAAGGAAAAACTTAAGTACATCTCTTGCGTTGGCCATTACGCTTTCCCTTATTTTGTTCAACGTCACTTTTATACCCCTTGTGAAAAAGTGGGAGACTTTTGCTTCTTGCACCCTCAACATTCTACCTGTTTCCCAAAAATTTGAAATACCTGTTTTGTCCCTTGGAGTTTTATTTTAAACTGTCTTCTCCTTATAAGAGGTTGTGTTCTGAAGTCGCTTAGGTCAAAGAAGGTGAAAAAGGTATGGAAGGCTGTTTTTGTTTCATTTTGTTGGTTGTAATAGTGAAGATTCGTTTATAGGAATTCAAAGTCTGGAAATAAGCTTCCAAAATTTGTTTTGGCAAGAAGCATTGACTTTTGGATCAGTGTTTTCGGAAATTGTGGAGGTACATTTCAAAAAGGACATTCTGAAATGGTGTGGAATGTGAGAATTGTATTTCGAATTCATGTCCTGGGAAACATAATTGGTAGATTTTGCACAAGGATTATGGAATGCGAAATTCATAATATTTTTAGAACAGGGATTCTGGAAAGGTATGTTGAGACATTATTCTGAAAATTCAAATTGTATTCTGTAATAATAAAACTAACGTTTTAGGAAGCTCCTTCCGGAACGGTAATTTTGTATTTGGAAAGGTAATCTAGAATTATAAATTTGCATTATTATAGAATACTTAGTCTAAAATGTAATATAAAATATATTTCGGAATACAAATTTACAATTTTGGATGAACCTTTCTGAAAATAAATTATCCCATCCCATGAATAAATATGTTGTGGTCATTAAATGACATCCCTAGCTTAAATAATATTATTTTTACATTTTAATATGATTATCCATTTTATTATCAGGAATGTCAATAACGATTTAATGTTGAAAATGTGTAACTTAAACATTGTTATTTCCAAATTTTGTAATTATTTAATATTTTATTATCCATGTCAGTAATGATTAATGGGCGAGTATGTTTAACTGCTGTATAAGATAAATTAATTACATAGTGAACAGGGTGTGAATACAAAAACAATTATAAACATTATGTGAAATGTAAAATCAAAATGCATAAAACAAAAATAAAATGTTAACAAAGTAAGCAACATCAAACGGTAAATATAATTTTATTCTTTCTCGTTGAAATTTTATTCTTATGTGTTTGCAAAGAAAAGTTATACACAAGTTCATTATCAATAAATCTACCTCTACCCCCACAACCCAATTCATATATGTCAATGTTTATTAAGATCCAATTCGTATATGTTGTCAATTTTATTAATATATTGAGAGACTAGTATAATTTTATTCTTTTTCGCTGAAGTTTGGATGATAACAAATATAATTAAATATTTAATTAATTATATTATATTATCTGATACCATCTAACATTTTTATTATGTTGAATATATTCAACTTACATATTTTAGCAAAAAGTCGCACTTAAAATAAGATATTAAATAATTTATTTAATTATCTTAGAATAAGTAAACAGTAATCAATAATGTCTAGCATGGAGAAAGATGGAAGTATTCGAGTTATATGTTGTTGCTTTCAAATAGCTCGATTCTGTAAGTAAGTATGATCATTAAGATCACATATATAAAATTAGTGCTAACATTATTCAGATCATAAAAAAAATGATATTCAAACATTTAAGAACCTAGATAGTTTGACAGTAAAAAAATTTATAAGTATGCCTAATGTTCTTGAAGTCATGTTGTCGAATGATATTAAAAAGATAAAGTAATAAGTCCATATCTATTAACTCTCAAAAAAAAATAAAGAAGGTCATTCATTATCTTATATAGCTTTATTAACATCTCTCGCAGTTACGCAGTTATTACTGAAATTATTGTTGGTGCATTTGTTTTTTTTCAACTTACTTATATTAGGTCTGTGGGTGTTTATGAGAATAAGCAGATTTGATGTCTTTGTAGATCTTATTTTTTTTAATACATCGTAATGTTTTTGTAATAAGTTGGAGCACGTCTAATTTATTCTTTGCCGTTCAAAAAAATAAAAGAAGTATTAGACAACTTATAAGACACAGAAGACAATAATGAAGAAGATGAATTCTCCTTTCTCAGATAGAAGCTGAACGTATGGAGAAAAAAATAAGGATTAAAGGAAAAAAAATTCCAATGTAGAGACCAAAAGAAACATAAAGAGAAAACGACATGTTACGATTACAGAAAATCAAAACGCTTCAAAAAAAATTTTATAATTAAAGCAATAGAAAAAAAAATCAAGAAAAAAACTCTCATGTCAACATGAGAAAATATTAACTCCTTGGATTCAGAAAAAAGAAAAAAAAAAGAAAAAGAAACACGATATATCTTATAACTAGCATATCATCTGATCGTTAACTGAAACGAAATGTATACACACTATTACTTGAGTTTATCATAAACTTTTGTCAATTTTTTTCCAAATTTTTGAGTGCTTTTAAAATAGTGAAAAACAAGTTGAAAATCATAAGAAATGAGTTTGAGACCTTCAAAACCGAGTATAAATGATGAAACAATTTGATAAAAGAAAATCTTAAATGATAATTATTTTAATTTATTTAATTAAAGAGATTTATTACTCTATTAAAAATTTAAAAACATATTTATATAATGATATAAATGAGCTTTTAATATATAAAACAATATCTTCAACTCGTTTTACTAATGATTAATGACGGAAGTAGTTAAAATAAGTTAAACTGACCCCTTTGTCAACCTTTACCATAATGTAGAATTTTTTTTTATAATATTTAATTAAATTTAAAAAAAAAACTTAAATACCTGTATCTTTTTAATCAATGACAAATAATGTATATCATGATAGTATATTAAATACACCAACCTTTTAAGAAAATATATACAGTTATAGGAAAAAAGTCGTTTATATTAACAGTAGTCACAAATTTTAATTCCACACAACACAACTAAATCAATTTATCCTGCTCATATCTACTGAAATTTTCAATTTCATCAAACAACTTCACACACTATACAAAAAAACTTTTTTCTCTTTGATATTTTCACCATGATTTCTTCTATATTTTATATTCTTTATATATATAAATAATTTACTAAATTATTTTAATTCAAATTATTTTAAAAATAATACCAAATTAAGAAAATAAAATTTTCTCAATAAGTCCCTCACACAAACAACAAAATTCAACAGAATTTAGATTTCGTTACGTACGAAGCCTTAGGCCTGCACCCCACGTTTGCTTCCTGCACCCCATCAAAATATATGAATGAACATAGCCTTGTTAATGAAGACAAAAGAGGTTAGGGTATTTCGGAAAACATTTTTCGAAAGAGATTCCGCAAGAAGATTTTGTATTATGAAAAACATTTTCCATAAAAATGGTTTTGTATTATGGAAAACATTTTTCATGATACAAAAACCTTTTACAAAAAAATGTTTTCTATAATACACAACTCTCTTACAGAAAAGATTTTCCATAATACAAAAATTTCTTACGAAAAATATTTTTCATTACAAAAATCTCTTAAGAAAAACGCTTTCCATAATACAAAATCCGGCCCTCACACTCCCTCTTCTAGAAAATGTTTTCCGTAATACAAAAATCTTTTATGGAAAATATTTTTCGTAAGACATTTCACACATCCCACAACCCATTATGGAATTTGTTTTCCGAAACCCATTTTCAGGATACGAATATTGCAACAACTTTATACTCGCTCTCCACCCCCTACGTAATGCGAAAACAGAAGTCACTTTCCTCTCACTCACAATAACGCTGTCGAAGAGGCTTTCTTTTTAGTACTTACCACCACGGTCGCCGGAAAACGTCCATACCACTTAACAACATCCACTGTATCACTCTCCTTTTAAATATTCCAATAAGGATGTTTATGATATTATGATATTTTGATGACTGCAGGAAGCAAATGTATTATTTCCAAAACATTATGAAGGTTCTATAGCAGCCCATCCAAGCCCATTGACCCCAAACTCCAATAGTTTTAACTTTCTGCATCCCATTAATTTCTTACTTCTCATTTATTTGAGGCTCTTAAAGAATGTATTATTTTTACATTTTGAAAAATCTATTATGAAATAAATGGGAAGTAACCTAAGAATTTATTGGGATGCAAGAAGAAAAATCCAATGTCATCTTTCAAACTGTAGCAACCATGATACAGTACTAGATAGGTCCGAAACAAAATGGCACTCATTTGTAAAACCACTCATCCATGATTATTTATTCTTCCACTTCCACACTTTCTTCTCTCACCCTATAATATAAAACAAAACACCAGTATAATTGTCATAATATATTTGAAATACATTATAGTTTATTATAATTTAGAATATAATTCTTGATTTCTTAAGTGAAATAAGATTATATAATTCATAAGAAGATTTAAAATATAAAATATGGTTTCAAATTAGATAATAATAATACATTCTACATTGCATAATCTAAAATATAATTATATAATTAAAAA
>Ga0123340_1007425_pt1 | contig 10462 bp, 10 predicted proteins | sample SirMexnodulemix_FD_89961 | JGI IMG/M metagenome (GOLD analysis project Ga0123340, IMG submission 89961) | Root nodule microbial communities of legume samples collected from Mexico - Siratro Mexico nodule mix | ecosystem: Host-associated > Plants > Roots > Nodule | place: Mexico: Nepantla...
GTTCTAATTACCCACTTTTCTATTCTTTTTACAAAAACCTTTTTATGTATCTCGACGAGATTTTGTCAATATGTTCAGAAACTAAACATAACATGAGGAGTAAAATTGGAATTTCACAAAAATAACAAAACACTAGAGTCTGAAAAAAAGAAAAAGAGTCGGTGCAAAAACATTTTTCCATTCACCTTAATTTAACATGTAACTATTAGGCAAACTTAATGACGGCTTCTTCATGCACCTTCAAGCTTTTCTCATTCACCTTCAAGCTTTTTTTCAGGCACCTTCATATTTAAAAAAAAAGTCTAAATTGTCTTATGTGTGAAGACAATTTTATTTCTTTATACATTAAAACAATAATAGTGAAAGAGAGAGGTATGTGAGGTGCAGTGAAAGTAGACAGTTGCAGCTGTGTTATTTGATAATAGAGGCTTTGAGCAGTTGTATGTGTCATTGGTGGGGACAGAGCAATGGTTAAGCAGCAGTAGAGCATCGACATTGTATTAGCGACATATATCATTTGAGATAAGTTGGGTGGATTGGGGTTTATTTATATTTCAGAATATAGGATCCATAATATCTCCAAAATGTGGTTTTTAGAAGCATTTTTTATTTCGGAATGGTTGGTTTCGAAACATACTTATGATGAAACAAATATATTTCAGAATAGGTCATTTCCGAAATCATTTAACAAGTTCCAGAACAGCCTATTCCAAAACATATTTGTTTTATTAGAAATTTGTTCTGGAATGATATATTCTGAAACTGAAAAATGTGTTACAAAACGGCCTATTTCAGAAAGTTGAAATTTGCTTTTGAAACAGGCTGTTCCGAAACATTTTTTAGTTTCGGAACACATTATTCCGAAATAGATTTGACAATTCCGAAATAGACCATTAAGAAACAGATTTAAGCAAAATCAAATGGTATATTTGTGGTCTTTCATTACATACTAATAAATGGTAGTTATTGTTCAGATGACCATGAAGGAACATGTTTTGACAAAAACATCCGAAGTTGATAAAATGTTGAATATGAAAGAATTAGAATTAGGTAACTTTGATAGTGGTGCTTTGGCTAATTATTTCACAACGGATGAGGTAAATTTATTTCATGGTGTAATTTGTGTATGAATTTACATATAAGATAGGGATGAGATATAATGTATTTTGATGTAGGTATTTGCAACACGAGATGTTTTACTAGAATGAGTTTGTGAAGTTGTGTTTGATCTTGGGTTTGTAATTGTGATACTTAGATTAGACAAAGCAAATAGACAACCCGAAAGAAAAACATTTGTGTTATTAGGTTGTGAACAAAGTGGTCAGTACAAGAAATAGAAACAAGTAATGGATGTCAGTGTTACCTGTTCAAGGAAGTGTGGTTGTCCTTTCAAATTGAGGGGCAAACCAATTTCCAATGGAGATGGTTGGGTGTTAAAGGTCATATGCAATTTGCACAATCATGCATTATCTCAGACATTAGTAGGTCACTCTTATGTAGGAAGATTAAAAAAGGATGAACATACATTACTTGTGAACATGACGAAGAGTCAAGTTAGGGCGACAAACATCTTGCTAACCTTGAAGGATAAAAATGCACATAATGTGACCACAATCAAGCAGTTGTACAATGCTAGATATACTTAAAAAGATCACTTAGAGGACCAATAACAGAAATGCAACAATTTATGATGTTGCTTGAGCGTGACCAATACATTTATTGGAATAGGTGTCATATGTCTTATGAGGTTGTGAGTGATGTGTTTTGGACTCACCATGATTCAGTGAAATTGTTGAATACATTTCACATTGTTCTTAATGGATAACACTTATGAAACAAATAAATACAAGTTGTCGTTGCTTGAGATAGTGGGTGTCACTTCTACTGGATTGACTTTCTCGGTTGCCTTTGTGTTGTTATCCAATGAACATGAAAACAACTTTGTTTGGGCATTGGAAAAACTAAAAGGGTTGTTTGTAATTGGTGCTGTACATCCTCAAGTGATTGTTTGTCACAGAGACATAACTTTAAAGAATGCAATTAGCATTGTTTTCCCTTAAGTTCATAACTTGTTATGCCAGTTCCACATCAATAAGAATGTCAAGGCAAAGTTTAAAATGCTAGTTAATTCCACAAAGGCTTGGGATCTTATTATGGAGACATGGGGAAATATCATTGGTTCTACAGATGTTCATTTATTTAAGGATTGTGTTAAACATTTTGAAAGTGTTTGTGTACCATGGCCTTTATTTGTTGAATACAAATAAGACATGGTTGATTCCACACAAGAAGAAATTTGTGAAGGCATAAATAGACAAGTTTATGCATTTAAGGAATCTCAATTTAAATAGGTAATATTTTTTTTTGTTAAGTGTTAGTGTAATTGTATTGTTATGGACTTCCACCTCCCCTACGTATCAAAGTTGTGGGCCTCTCTCTACCTTGTCTTTGAAAACTTCCCCCTAATTCTAGCCATCAATCTGTCAAAAATGAGTTCTGAAATGGGTTATTCCGAAACTGTTATCCGGATTTGAAAAATAGTTTCGGAACAACCTATTTTGAAACTCATTGCCAACAAAACTACAATACTAGAATAAGTTGTTTCGGAACTATCATCTAAATCTGAAAAACAGTTTCGGAACAGCCCATTCCAAAACTATTTTTTCGTTAATAATGAGTTTTGGAATGGGTTGTTCTGAAACTGTTCTCCGAATCTGGATGACAGTTCCTAAAAAGTCCATTCTAAAATTTATTATCAACGAAAACTAAAAACCTACATAGCACCTCCAAATTGCAGAACCCACGTAAATCAACCAAACGTTCAATAAACCATCGTTACCTCAAATAAATAATGAGTATATAAATGGTGGTAGTCGACGGAAGCAAACCTGCGGCGGTAGCATCAAACAGATTCAATAGAGGTGCATTTGAGGTGAGTAAAGTGCTACAAAATAGTGAGGTGAGTTAGAAGATTATAATCACGGTTTATGATTGTGAAAGACAATTTAATCTGTAAAATAATAAATTCAGAGACACTTTAGACATTTTTTTAAAATTTGAAAATGTCTCAATAAACGTTTGAAAGTGCAGGAAGAAGCAGACCAGCTTAATTTGAACAGTAGGCCTAAATCGAGTAAAGGCCCAATTGACTCAAATTCTATGGGCCAACAAATAGAAATGATAAAACTAACAAATTCACTACATCAATTACTACTACTTTTTTTTTTTTCCATAAGCATACAAATCACTGCCACTAAACCATAAAAGTCAGTTATCAAACGATTTCTGTGTTATTACAATAATAATAATCTTAATATTAATATTAATAATGTTAATAATAATTAAATAAATAATACTTTTTTTTATAATGATAATAATAAATAATTTTTAAAAGATTATACTGTAAGGTAAAAGTCCCAAAGCTTGATAGTTTTACGAAGGACAAGTTGTTTACCTAAAATTTTGTTTGATGCAATCAATTTCCTCTCGTAATTGACACTATCTAATTTAATAAGCTGAAGTAAAATAAATTTAAACTATTTAATCAAAGAAAAATAATAAACTTAAAATTATGTCTTTTCCTTCATTTTTGTTTTGTTTCGTTATAACGTTTTGCTAGCGTGGCATAGCAAATAGCAATAACAATGTTTGAGTGATTCTAAGGTTTGTGGAAAAATGTTGGCGTTTACGGGTTTAGGGTATAATATAATATTTACTTCAAATTAATTTTCATTCTAATTTATGATATAATATCAGACTATAACTACACAGAAAATACGTTATATTTTGAATAGTTTTTTTATACATTTAAATGACTAATACTTTAGCATTGCACTATATAAGATAAAATTTATCATATAAAACTGAAATTCATAATATATAAATTACATGGCAGTGAAAATTCATAATGAACAAATGTCTTTAAATATATAACTATATTTTAATTTTAAATTACAGTTACCATTATTTTATACGTCTTTTTAATTTGGTAAAAGATTTATAATTTTTTTATACCTTTTTATTTTGGCAAGTATTTATATGCATGAATAAGGACATATATTGGACTAAAGGGGATATTTCATTTTCATTCAGGACAGGAAAAAATTCAATGAACATTTAATAAAAAGAAAAAGTGTATAGAGCAGAACAAAAAAATTGCACATAAATAATTTGTTTGACTCCTTTCTTAAGGCAATAGAATCCCATGACTCAGCCATATATATAAATATAAATATACGATAAATTTAAAAAGAAAGGAAAAAAAATAATAAAAGTTAATAAGGCGTGTAAATGATCTCTTTATCCAAAATGAAATATCTCCCTTTACTCAATATTCGTCCTGATTCATGCATACGCATAAAAGCTTGCCTAAATACTGATAAAAATGAACATGTATCTAAAAATAATGAAGTTTAGAAGACACACGACACCACAAAATTGAACATTATTGGACAAAGAGTGACACTTTTTGACGCAAATAATTTCACTATACGTAAACACTTTTGTTTGTGTCATATATATTTAGCACTGCGGTTTCTAGTGTTGGTCGTATTTTGCAGTACACTGTCACTCTCTACAAAAGGTGCAAATAAGATTCCTCACTATGTTCTCCTCTTTCTTTCTTCTCATTGCATCAGTTTTGGTTTTCAGTTTGATGGGTCTCTTGAATCCTCGTAAGTTTTGACTAATATTCATTATTGCTTTCTCCATGGATGTTCAAATATTATTGTATTGTGTAGTTTCTTTAGTTGTTTATAGCAGCGTTTTTCTATCAGAATTGTAATCTTGCTTTGATAATTTATAATGATCTCTTTGATACAAATTTGTGTTATATTATGTATTGAAACTCTATTTCTGATTGAAGAGTAATTAGGCCTGTAAGTAACTCCATCTACTAATGGAGTTTTAATTTTTCAATGGATGTTATTATTTTCAACTTAAGCATGGTCCACAAATTTACTCAGTTGTTTTCTTGCTTTAAATTGTGTTATTTGATTTTCCTTTTTTCTTTGTAGTATTGAGTTTTTTTCCATCATATTCCACGAATTTTAGTGTCATTTGGTAGTGTGAGACTCTTCCTTCACTCCTGGAAAAAGAGGAGGGGGAGAAATTGTAGCCAAATCTCAAAATTTCAAACTTTTGTGCTATTATAGAGATTTCTTTTTCCTGTAAGTGTTTATAGCTTTTTCTTATATTGAGAAAGTGGAATATGCATTCCGCATTTATGGTTTCTGGTTGGTGTTGCTATAATGCGTAGGCTTTTAGGGTGATTGTGATATCATTGCGCGCATGCTGCAAAAGGACAAAAGAAATCAATGTGTTCTCCCAAACCAATGTGAGTCTATTTCTTGTGGAAGTTTCAAATTAAGGGGTCCACTTTTATCTATATCAGATTCAAATATTCTATCAGTGTTCCTGTTTTTCTATTATTTCCAAGTTTCCCATTTGGCCAATTTAATTTCCAATTTTGTCTCCTTGTTTCTATGGTGATAATGATGTATTCACTTCTCTCAAGAAGCCAAGAAATTGATCTTTTTTTTGTAGGTGACTGAGCCTTTTAAGGGATAACAGAGAAGAAAGAAGCAGCCAATAGGAAATTGGATTGATTCTATGGCAGAAGATAGCATATACACACAAGATGGGACCATTACCATCTCCAAGAAACCTGCAAACAAGAAAAAGACTGGAAATTGGAAAGCTTGCTATTTTATTCTTGGTATTGATTTCATTTTGCTAAATTTTATCTTAGAACTATGTTGTCTTAGGTTGCATAATACTCTGAAATTTAGTGCATGTGCTTGTACTAAAACATGAAGATCCTACGATGCTCAGTTTTAATTGAACCATTTTGTGGCAGGAAATGAGTGTTGTGAGAGATTAGCATACTATGGTATGAGTACAAACCTGGTGAACTATCTTCAAGAACGTTTCAACCAGGGAAATGTAACTGCTGCAAATAATGTCACAACCTGGTCAGGAACATGCTACATCACACCATTGATTGGAGCCTTTCTAGCTGACTCATACTTAGGAAGATATTGGACAATTGCCAGTTTCTCAGTTATCTATGCAGTTGTAAGTTCAGAAAATTTTATTTTCTTGTTTGAGTTCCATGATAAGTCATTTAGTTTTCACTCTTCTCTGTGTTCTTGTTTCTTGAATTCCAATTATGTTGCTTTCAAGTTTCAACTCAAGTGAGAGAACAATATCTTCAGTTTCACTATGGTTTGAGAGCAATGACATCGAATAATTTTATCATTCTATCTTTAACATATTTTATTTAATCCTTTGAAATCTGCAAGTGATTTAAACTTTTGTTATATTTGGACTGCCTTATATCATATTGTGAATAATAGACATTATGTTACTTATTCTGGTTCATGCAATTAAACTACAAACCTATTGATTTGGTTAATAACTCATCAATCTGAAAACATTGCTTCCAACTCAGTTGAGAGAACATGTTCATTTTCACATGATTTGAGAACAACATGATATCAATAGTTTTATCTATTAAAATGCATCCTATCTTTCAGCACATTGTGTTCATTCCATTTGAATTTCAACTTTTGTTCTATTTAAACTACCTTTCAGAGTCCTTTTATGCAGAATAAAAGGATAAAATAGCACAGCAAGCAATGATGAATAAGCTTTTGTTAATGCATGTTTATTTACTATGCAGGGTATGGCACTTTTAACACTTTCTGCTTCTGCCCCTGGAATAAAGCCATCATGTGATGCTAATGGTTGCCATCCAACATCAGCCCAAACTTCAGCTTGCTTCATAGCACTCTACCTGATTGCTCTTGGAACTGGTGGCATCAAACCATGTGTATCAGCTTTTGGTGCAGACCAATTTGATGATTCTGACAGCAAAGAGACAATAAGGAAGAGCTCTTTCTTCAACTGGTTTTACTTCTCCATTAACATCGGTGCACTTGTTGCTTCTTCGGTATTAGTTTGGATACAAATGAATGTTGGGTGGGGATGGGGTTTTGGAGTTCCTGCTGTTGCAATGATCATTGCAGTTATATTTTTCTTTGGTGGTAGTAGACTCTACAGACTTCAAATACCTGGAGGCAGTCCCCTTACAAGGATTTGCCAAGTCATAGTTGCAGTCTTAAGGAAATGCAGTGTTCAAGTGCCAGATGATAAGTCTCTTCTTCATGAGACAGTAGATGTGGAATCTGTCATCAAAGGGAGCCGCAAGCTTGATCACACAAACCGCTTCAAGTGAGTTATAAAAGAAACTTCTAAATCTACTTCATATAAATTTTCAGTAGTCATGAAATGAAATATGATTTTCTGGTTTTTTCAGGCACAGTCTTTACATACTATTCTAATTTTGAGTGTATTGATACAGATATTTATATTATAGCTAGTGAAGAAAGTACTTTCCTGATATGGTTGAATATCTCCCATTGACAATTATGCATGTTCTATTATACTTCAACATTGTATATTCTTTCACCTTAAAATTTGATTTATATTATACGTAATACGGATACTGATACGAACATAGATACGTAGACACGTGTAATCTCTAAAATATGTTGATGATTCCATGTAGGTGTTTGGATAAGGCAGCGGTAGAGACCCAATCTGACCATACCACAGATTTGCCAAATCCTTGGAGGCTTTGCACTGTGACACAAGTTGAGGAACTAAAATCAGTGATCTCTCTGCTCCCAGTTTGGGCATCATTGATTGCCTTTGCAACTGTATACGGACAAATGAGCACCATGTTCATTCTACAAGGCAACACAATGGACCAGCACGTTGGCCCTCACTTCAAAATCCCATCAGCATCCCTCACCATTTTCGACACACTAAGTGTCATCTTCTGGGCCCCCTTTTATGATCGCATCATTGTTCCATATGCAAGCAGGTTCACTGGCCACAAACAAGGATTCACACAGCTCCAAAGAATGGGAATTGGCCTTGTGATCTCCATCATAGCCATGGTTGTTTCTGGCATTCTAGAAGTTGTTCGCCTTGACATGGTCAGAAAAAACAACTACTATGATCTTGAGACCATCCCCTTGTCAATCTTCTGGCAAGTGCCTCAGTATTTTCTTGTTGGCTGTGCTGAAGTTTTCACCAACATTGGTTCCTTAGAGTTCTTCTATGGTGAGGCACCAGATGCCATGAGAAGCTTTGGTATGGCTCTTGCACTTACAACTAATGCCTTGGGAAGTTATGTTAGCACACTGCTTCTCACTGTTGTTACTAAGATCACCACAAGACATGGTAGTCTTGGTTGGATCCCTGACAATCTGAATAGAGGCCATCTTGACTACTTCTACTGGCTTTTGACCATTCTCAGCTTTCTCAATTTCCTTGTGTTCCTTTGGATTGCAAAGAGGTACAAGTACAAGAAGGTGGCTGCAAAATAGCTTCTTTGCTCAACACTGTTTAGTACTTTTTCTCTTGGAATTTGCATCAATTTCTTCAACAATTATTTGGTATGTTAAACATAGTTCTCTTAGTTTTTTGGATTCTATTTTGCTTTTAACTTACTTGTACATGTTTGAGATTTGATCCAAAATCTTTTGTGCCAATCCATTGGGTTTGTTCTTGATGCTTCTTTCTGGGTTACCATTTCTTACAACTAATACCTTATCTTTTAAAAAAAGAAGTATTAAAAATGATGAAATAAATATTGCATTGATAGGTTAAAATATAATTTATTTGACTTATTAACTCAGACTAATAAGTTATTGAAATTTTGATTTGTCTCTTCTTTTCACCTCTCATAAATTACATAATATATAAGATAATCTAACTACATGCTTAAGGCAGAAAGGATGAGTTTGTTTTAGTTGAGTTTATCCATAAATACTTTAGACGGATGTAAGTTCTAAGCATTAATTTCTTCATATTTAACTTTTATTTTGGTGTTGTGTGTTTAGAATTTTGACTTAATAATATATACCTATATGTGTTATATATTTTCTCTAACACTTTTTTTTTCTTTTTTGTTTTTCGATCACATCGTATAATCTTCATACGTTACGGTCTTCACATTCCCTCTCTAAATGTCTTTTAGAGTATATGTATAAAGTATTATACTATTTAAATACTATTTTGCTATTTTTCATTAAATCCCCCACAATTTTGAGTTATAAAATGAAAAATATTTTCAAGATTTCAATTGAAATTAATAAATTTAAGACTTTAGTGAATTTTAGAAAAAAAAAGTAAAAACTAACTTTTATTCACTTTAAATTTTTTCTTTAAAATCGGATTTATCATTAAATCAGTCACGATAGCGATTCAATGTTTACTGGTCGAACAAACCATTGAAAAATGATTGACCTATTATTAATAAAGTAATAGAAATAATTAAATAATATAAAAAATAACATTAGAAAAATATAATACCACAACTTAATAATACTAAAAATTAAAATAACATGTTTTATAAGTTTTTTTTAACTTTCAAATTATGCTTAAAGATTAAATATATTTCAATATTTAAGTGTAAATTTCAACCATCCATAATAATATATTTTAAAATAACAAATTTCTTTACAAAATGACAAATGTTTTACGTTTTTCATTTTAAGAAATTAAAATAACTCTAAATTAAAAAAAAAATCGTTGACTTGATTTGAATGGGTCTTTCGACTTTTGGATGCTTCAATTGAAGGTCAGTTTTCTAATTTTAATGGATTGAACATTAAACCTGTTCTCTATTTTTTTTTTTTCGATTTCACTGTCAGTCTAATCCAATTTTGACAACATACCTCTAATTTTGAGCTTTAGTAACAAAAATGGAGAGAAAGTGTGAGTGTGAGAAGAGGAGAGATAATGAGTGACTGAGAATGTTATCGTTGAAAGTTTGGATAGTTTGCAATGGAAGTTATGTTCAAATGCTAATATTTTCATTGTAAATTGTCAGTATTTTCAGTAGGTCACATAATAAAAGTTTTTTTTTTTTTTCATAAATACAGTAATATCAAAATTGAATACACTCCCATGAATAAAACACCAATAAAAAAATTAGATCGAGTGATGTTTAAACCATATCAACAATTTAACCTATCAACTTCATAAATTAATTGAAGTAAAAGAATATAGCATGAAACACAATTTTGATAGGAATAATTTATAGATACTTTTGTCAATGAAAAATATTAATTTCAATTTTTTAATTAAAATAAAAAAATATTTCAAACGACCTAAGATTAAAATTTACTTGATTTATATTTTCAAAGACTAGAATAAAAAATCTTGAAATTTTAGAAGATGAAATAAAAAAAAGACACTTTATACTTTTAATGATAACTTTTACTTATTTTTCTTTACTAAATAGTTTGGTATGTGATTTGGGTTAATCTTTAGGAACATATATAATTTCGTTATTTTTCAGTGACTACTTCTCTACTGACATCATTCAATATTTCTAGCAAAATCGTGTAATTGTTATGAAAATTAATATTTTTAATTCATATATAAA
>Ga0123340_1007426_pt1 | contig 10461 bp, 6 predicted proteins | sample SirMexnodulemix_FD_89961 | JGI IMG/M metagenome (GOLD analysis project Ga0123340, IMG submission 89961) | Root nodule microbial communities of legume samples collected from Mexico - Siratro Mexico nodule mix | ecosystem: Host-associated > Plants > Roots > Nodule | place: Mexico: Nepantla...
CATTTAAATAAAAAATTTAACTTATTTAAATAAAATGACTTGTCATATACAACTTTTAAAAATGAATAAAAATACTAAAAAGTTGAATAAGATCAGTTTGATTATTTTTTTAAATTATAATTATGTAATAATATATTTTTGTTTAGAAATATAAATTTAATTTCTGTAATAAAATTTATATAGATATATCTTGTACACCATTCCAAATTTACTAACTACTTTATAGATATTTAAGCAAACACTTTTAATACTAAATATTAGTTCAGAACTTATAAAATAGAAATTTAGTCACGGTCGACTAGTTTATCAAATACTAGGTATTTTTACCAACTAGTTTTTGTTAGACATACGCAATGTTTCTTTTATACAACTAATGTTGTAATATTTTCTAGAATTAAACGTGTGAGAAAAAAAATTCTTGCAAAACCAAGCGCAATGGATCCGCGCCACCAAGTTTTGCTAAAACACACTATTCTTCCATTGGATTGCATGTGTATTTAAATTATGGTCGAAGATGAAGTAAATTATATTTTATATAAAAATATTTATTAATTTATTTTGATTTATTAAAAATTTAATTAAAATTCTGATTAAATGTAATCCGTTTATTGTAAATCTAATCCAATCCATTCATTAATATTTTTTCATAAATGGAAAACCAATATCTTAAAAATTTTAAAATAAATTTCAATATTATATTTTTAAAATTGAAAAAAATTGTAAATCAAATTTAAAACTATATTTTTCAAATTAAAAAGGCATATTTAAGAAATATTAAATTATAAATATTAGTTAAAATATTCATAAGATAGTTTATTAAGTTTTAAAAATAGATGAATCATTAACAAATAAATATTTTTTATGATGAATTAGATAAATATACACGTAAATGGGTATATATGGATTTGGGACAAATTTTACTGTAGTACACATCTGACAAATATTAACTTGGTTAGGGTGATTGGAAAAATCTGGTATCACTTTCTAAATAAGAATGGTATAGTTTTTAAACTGGTTTCTTTTTCATGAAAGTGGAGCAATGTATACCCAACCTTATACAATCAAATTTTATAGAGAACCCTTAAAAGTCTTGTATTGTTCTTATAAAAGGACAAGTTAGTGTTACTGGGCCATTCATTGAGAAACTCGCAAAGGGTTGCTACTAAAATAAGGAGAGATAGTTTTGTTTGATCTAACAAACACTGAGTAAGGTGCTATGGTTTACAAAACTAGTAAAGATGTTGTTTTAATATTTAGCTTTTTATTGAAAACTAATAAGGGAAACTTATTTTACATCAAACCATAATATGATGGATTAAACTGGATTCTTTTGCCAGAAAATTGCACTAATAGTTAATACTTATATATCAAATCAATTTCACATGCACTTAAATCCTTAACATGTTTATAATTTTATCCATATAACCTTCGAAGGGCATAAGTATTCATTTTTTTTGCATGTAGTTTCCTAAATTGGCTCCTCTCTTATCTTAACAACATAGAGTTGAAAACTGATATAGTTTTCACTTCTTTCCGTTTCCTATTTTTCCATTTCTATATTTGTTGTATATATTTGTAACCTTTTTTTTTTTTTTACATTCTCTAATATTATTGGCATTCTCTCCATCTTCTTCCTTCTCTCTTTTCATCTTTGTCTTTTGTTTTTTTTTTTTATATGAATTCTAAAAGTATGATCAATCTTGATGTTAACCTGTGCTACAATTTGATATGGTATTAGAGTACTTTTTACAAAGAATACTATCACGTATTTTCTTTAGATATTTCCTCGATCTTTCTTATGCTTATGTTGTTATTTCTTGTGGTTTTCTTTCGTTCCTATGACATATCTAAGAGGTTGTCTGTATATACATCCCAGTAAAAATCCGACAACTTATTTTGTTTCTTTTATTTTTTTTTTTATGAAAACAATTATCATTCTTGAAGTATATTAATATTAATGGTGACAGCTTTTAGTGTTAAAAATAAACTTGAATTTGTCAACATAATGATTTAATACAATTGTACATTAAGGTAAAACAACAAAATTTAAGAAAACGGTCTTAAAAAAAAGTAAATATTCCACTCTAACTCTTTTTCAAGAAAAACCAAAGTAGGAGGAAAGTTATTTTAAGAATAAATATAGAGAATAACCCTCCAAAAACCTAGTGAAAGAAAATGATAAAAGAAAGGGAAAGATATTCATCAAATACTTACCAACGAAATTAAATGTTTTAAATGTTTATGCCCAAGTCATATTACATCTCAATGCCCACTAAAAAATTCATAATTATAAGGGATAATAATATTTACAATAACTAAGATAAGCTATCGATATGTTTAGCTAATTGTTTCCGTACTCAAATAGATGTTTAGGTAATTGTTTTTCACATAATCAAATAGTGTTAACTTGCCAATATCTTATGTTATACATTTACAAAATGTTAACTTTCATATTCAAAAAGCGATAACCGTTTGTGCTTTCAATATATATGACTTTTTTATTTCTATTCTGATTCATTAATTTAAAAGTCATTACGTACTTTTTTCAAACTTTAATTTTTTTCAACTTTTAAACATAATTTTGTTAGAAGTACCCACTTCCTTCTTATATAATCTTAGAAAAATTTATTTCAAATTCTTCTTATTGATTAACCAATCTAACTTCATCATTTTTCAATTATGCTCTTTTGAACTATATATTTGCATATATCATTTCATATTTTCCACTCAACCAAATCATTTTATCAATTATTTAAACATTTAACATGTGTACCACAATTAACTTTTGTAGTTATGACCAATTTAAGAAATAAATTTAGCATTACTAGTCATACTTATCGTTTGAAATATTTATGGCTGAAGTTCATTAATTTGTACCTACTATCCATAAACATAGATAAAAACCATTAACTTGTACTATTAATTAATTGATTTTGACTTTATCTTATATAATTCAACAAATTTAAAAAAAAAAAACTAAGAGTTCCATTTTTAGTTTATTTTTATTTAAATTGAAAAGGTTTCGTAAATAGTTTTTAAAGGATTAGAATGACAATAAGTAGTTAATTTTAGAAATAAATAAATAAGATAAGAATATATATATTTTTTTAAAAAAGATTAATGCAATAACACTTTGTATATTCGTTCTCGTAAACTGAAAAATGGTTTACCTTTCAGACAGCCAAGAAAGAAAGTGTTTTACTTATTTTTAACTTGTGAAAACTATTTGTCTACCCATTATACATTTTCTTTGGGACCATTTACGCCATTATTCTTCAATTACATGCACCTAACATATTTTGGCCTGCAATTAAACCTGGTGCTGTATAGCCTAGCAATTAAAACCTTTTATTTTCTTTTCGTAGATGCTAGCAAAAATTGGGCACTGTAGTTGGGGTCAGAGGTTTTCAATATTTATGAAGCTTTATTATGATCATTACTGCAATTTTTCATCCCATTCAGTTTCAGAATTTTATGTAAATAAAAATCTAATTGAAATACTCTTTTTTTTTCTAAAATATAATATATTTTCTATTTTCTTTTGCTTTAGTTTGATTCTCCAAGTTTATAAACTTTTACTTTATTCTCTTAAAATATCATCGTTAAACTAAGTTGTTTCTCCATCATGTTATCTCCCTAATTTAATCAATTTAGTGAAACGATAATAAATGGTAAAAAATCACGTCAATTAAAGTTAATAATATCAATGCAGTAAATTAATAAAGGGCCAATTTAATATAAAAAAAAAAACTTTAAGAGATCACACCGAAATGAAAAAAATGAAATAAGCATGAAATGTTTATTTTGATATTATTTTCGCATATTGTGAGCGATTCTTCAAGAACAAAATTCATATAGAGTGTTTAATGATAATCCCATTTAATAATCCAAATCAGTTAAATTAATTAAAATTTTGAGATTGATGATATTTGATCCAAACTAGATCATCGTGATTGGTTTTTGGTATTAAATTTGTAATATATCAATGTAATAAATTCAAATCAAATTTTTTCGTATCGGTAGATATAGAGATAGGTATAATAGTACAAAATTAAATTAAATCAAATATAATATAATCAAAGATATAGAGAGATATTTATAATAATATAAAATTTAATTAAATTGAATGTAATATAATCAAATAAGATACAATTAAATCAAATCAAATATTATCATATAATTTAATATTAATATAGAAAAAATTGATTAAATGACAAATATTATTAAAAATCAATTATATATTTTATTTATTTTAAATATTTCAATTTAGATTCAGAAAAATCTATAAATATATATCAATAACATATCAAGTCTTGTTGATTTGAGGGTTGGAAAATTTTCTATATGCAAATTCCTTCTATCTTCACTAATAACTAAACGATCAATCCTTGTTGAATTCAGTTCAGCATTATAGAAATACTTTTCTTTTTACTTTGGGAGAACCACACTCCTTTCTAATAAGAAAAACATCATTCATATTTTTTCATTGTTAATGTTATATATAAATTTGTATGGTATAATCATACAATTTTAAGTATTATTTAATTTATCTAAGTCAATTATGATATACAAATATTTTTTATATCTTTTAAAATTTGAATTATGTGCAGAAATTTGGATAAAATTATGTATTCTTTTCTTATTCTTAAAAATAGAATAATGTATATTTACACATAATAATTGGATTCAATTAATCTAAAACTAAATGAGGCAGATTTTGATTAAGTTAGCTTGATTAGAATTTTAATATTTTTAAAAAATTGATCTAACAAAAATGGACTAGTTTAAATTTTGTTTTTTTTTTCCTCAAAATTGAACCTAAGACCCCTCAATAACTTAAGAGGGCTTATAGCCATCATACCAAAGCTACTTTTCTATCATGTTATGATTATTCTTATAGTTATTATTACAATTACAATTACTATTATTATTAGTATTATAATTATAATAATAAATATTATAATTGTTATAATTATTAAAATTATTATTATTATTATTTTTATATGTGACTGAATCAGTGATCGAAATCAGTGATCGAACCTGTGACCGAATTAGTGACACAATTGCTTCACAACAAGTGAATCACTCAAATGTTGTAAGGACATTCAACCAATGAAAGCTCAAATGTGGAGTGAAGGTTTGAGTGAGAGAGATGTAAAACCAATTCTACTTTCTGGAGTCATATTTCTTAAGAGGAGTGAAATTTCATAACTGAGGAAGTCTTTCTCAACTACAAGAAGTAAGGTCAGTCAAACAATGTTTAACTGGTGGTGATAATGATGTTGATTGATTACATGTTATATTTATTATATTTGTTATATACATTATTAATGTATGAAATACATAAATGATAAATTATTTGATGATGATGATATATATAAATTTGATATGATATACATTATTGTTGTATATTGTATGTTATATATGCATGATATGTTGCTCTTCGTGGGTGTGTGGTGAAGATACTTAGGATGGTATTGTGGTTCCAAGGATTGTAGTATTAAGCACATTCATTAAGGAATGAAGATATTTTATATTTCACTAATGATCTAATAACATAAATTCAAGTATGGTAAGAAACTAAATGAAGTATTAGGATCAAACTATTACAAAGTAGGTGCATAAGCTATTTTGACATAGGAAGTGGAGAATAAATTTCTAATAGACTTTCAATGTATCAAGTGTTAATCTCTAAGTGTTTTTTAAAAGGCATGGAAGGTGACAAATTACATTATTTTACTGAGATTCAATTGATGATTCATGTATTTCTTTTACTAAAAGTGATTATTTTTTTATTTTTTATATGTAGGGCATATTAAAAGTGTGAAAAATTGATATATCTATTTGTTGATTTATATGTATATCATGCAATGATTTAAAAATATTAGTTCATTAGTATATATGTTTGTGTGAATTGTTATAATCATATTGCATATGATGTGTTGCTAGTAGTAATAGGCTGAAGTTACACATTAACTTTTTTTTTTATATTTTAATTTTACTATACATTTTATATATATATATATATATATATATAATATTAAACGTTAAGTAAAATATGATAATTAATCTAAATGTACAACTAAAAATCATAATATTTTGATGATTTTTTATGTGGCACTCCTCTTTTTTAAGAAATTCTTTCCTTTTCATAAACCTTTTTGCATTTTTATGTTGTAGTTCCTCGACCTATGGGGCCTGTTTTTAGGGAGTTCCATATCCCCTAGTGTTGCTTGCAAGACTATTGCATGGGTGAGATGTTGAAGCCTTCAACGGCTTCTAGGCAAAACAAAACCTTTGCCTAAGTGGTACATAATGCTTGGAGTATATCTCTTTTTTAGTTGCCTACTCCTCGTATTAAGAGGGATATGGTTTCAATCCAGATTTCAGAGAAAGATTATCTTACGGGTTTGGAAGAATGCAAGAATCACTTTCATGGTCGCATTGTTTTGTCCAAAGGAAATAACCCTCTTACTCACTTGGAAGTTTATAAAAAGTTGGAAGGGGTTTAGAAATCTTTGGGTTCTTGGAAATTTATCTCTCTAGGTAAGGATTATGAATTTGCTTTCTCTTCCTTGGAAGATACGAATAGGGTCTTCGGTGTGGGTTCTTGAAATCTTTCTCTTGGAATTTTGTGAGTCTTTGAATGGTCTAAGAATTTTGTTTGTGCTACTATGAAGATGGGTAAAGCTTAGTGTTGGGTGTGGATTTATGGGCTCCCTACGAAGTCTTTTCAATAGCTAGAGGGGTTAGGACTCTTCTCTCATTGGATAATTGCACCATGAACAAGTCTCGAGGTTTCTTTGCTGGATATTTGTGGATCTCGATATGTTTGGACAATTGCCAAACCAATTACTTGTTGAAAGGCCCAATTTTTCCTTTGTGGTAGAGGTTGAATACGAAAGACTTCCCCCTTTTAGTAGTACTTGTAAAATGGTTTTTTTTTTTTTTTTTACAAAAGTGGTGCAAATTTATTCTAAAAATATGTAAATGGGTAAATTTAAAAAAAAAATTACAAATTTAGGCAAGTCGTGCATGGAGAGACGAATTCAAATTGAAGATGATGTGCATGACATCACGACTTTAATTTTAAAGAAATTTTTTTTTCTTTGTCAAACCAAAGTCGTGCTTGCTAGCATGTTATTTTGTTGTTTTTTTCTAAAAAAATATTATTTGTCAAAGTCGTGAGTGCGTCTTCTTTTAAGCACGAATTGATTGTGGGTTATTATTCACTATGGTTTTTCCCAAAGATAAGTGATGCTTGATTGAGTCGCCAACTTTAAGGTTGGAGATGCACTTCTTTGATTCTATGCTTTTGAATTTTGATCTCAGGTTTATCATTATGAGATTTTATCAGCTCAAAATTGGAAGATATTGGACAATTACCGGTTTCTCAATAATATATGCTATTGTGAGTATGGTCTCTCCAACCTGTCTTTATTGGGAAAATTCATGATCCAAGACTATTGATCTAGACCAATTTTGACATGATATATAATTAAGTTTTATTCATTCTATTTTGTAAAAAAATTTGATTACATGTTTGCGAGAAATAGGTCAAAACACAGACATATGATGGTTCTAAATTATGTAATAGGTTCTCCCAAACCTGACTCTAAAGTAGTGCTATATTGAACCCAATTAAATAAAACAAAAAGATAATTTTTTTGAGAAATCTCAGTTATAACTGCGTCACAACATTTTACTGGTCTTTGACTGAAGAACAAAAGGTTTCAGGAACTGGTTTTTTATTCTAATGTTATATTTATTCACTTTAAAAATAAAATACTTTTCAAGAATAAGATAAAGGTTCAAGAATCAAATGCATGAATCCACAAACTAGTAGAAGTTAAAAGAAAACACCAACAAAAAAAACTTCAAATTTGAGTGCAAACCGCTCATAAAATATCATAATGATAAACCTCAGATCAAGATTCAAAAGCATGGAATCAAAGAAGTGCATCTTCAACTTTAAAATTGGCGACTCAATCAAGCATCATCCATCTTTGAAAAAAACCATAATGAATAATAAAGCAATGCGTGCTTAAAAAAAGACGTGCTTTGGAGCACGACTTTGATAAATAATAATTTTTTTAGAAAAAAAACATGCTAGCAAGCACGACTTTGAGTGCGATAATGAAAAAAAAAACTCTGTAAAATTGAAGTCGTGATGTCATGCCCGTCTTCTTCAATTTAAATTCATCTTTCTATGCACGACTTGTCTAAATTTGTAATTTTTTTAAAATTTACCCATTTACATATTTTCAGAATAAATTTGCACAACTTTTGTGAAAAAACCTGTAAAATGATTGGTCATGCCTTTTCCAATTGTAGGAAATTTAATTTTGATAAAGTTGTTTCTATTAGGAAAAAAGTTTTGAAATCTAATTATTTGACGAGGCAACAATTTGAATAATGTGAAAGTTGTTGCAAATCAACTAGGTGATTCTAGTAATAATCTTGTTTGAGAAGAAGTGGGGTCTAATAGTTTGGCTAGAATGCCTCAGAGGGGAGTAAAGATAAATCTTTTTTATGTTTTTGTGACTAATAAAAATACTGCCAAAGATTCAGTGCTTAAAAATGTTTTCCATCGTCTTATAGATGATATTAATTCTACTAAAGGTTTAAATGGTCTGGATAAGGAGAGTTCCTCAGGTGTTGTTGCTGTCAAGAATGTCTCTTCTACTTTTGCTACTTTGGTCTAGCCAACTTATATATCTTGATCTTGCTCCTTTGATGGTGTTTAAGTGGCTTGATATTTTGCCTTTAGTATAATTTTGACTTTTCTATTTTTTTATTTTCAACTTTCCTTGGTGGGCGGCGTGGAAGTTTGTTGTGTTTTTTATTTTTTTTTCCGAAATATTTTATCTAACCCCCTCATTGTTTTGTTATCTTTTTAATAAATTGTATACAATGATTCTTACCTAAAATGAATCCTTATAATTAAAAAAGTATACTTTTTTTCACTTCATTTTTGGAAAATAGAGGAGATATGTTACTAAATTTTCAACTCTCGTTAATTATGACATGAGAAAAAAAAGATTGCATAATAAATTATACTAAAAATATTTTATTAATATTATATTTAATTTAATTATGACATGAGAAAAACATTGTATGAGAAGATAATTTATTTATTTTTTTCTACATCACTATGTCAAAATCTTCATGCTAAAATGACCCAACTGTGACCAAACAATTAATGCATTGTTAATTTCCCTGCCCATCACGGAAGAAAACAGAAGAATCCATCCATTAAAAAGTACATTAACATTTATGCATAACCAGTATAATAATAACTCTTCCACTTTCTATTCTTAAGGTAGAATATATATTCCCTAGCTACGTGCTTTCTGTGTCTTCTTCTTTCCTCCCGTGTTTCAGTACCCTGGTTTGTTGATATTGGTGGTCATTTCACTTGTTTTTTATTTTCTACCTTCTTTTCAATTTGCAATTGAGGCGTTTTTGTTTTCTGAGGTTGTTTTTATATTTTGAATTTTGCATGGTTGGAACGTAGAGGGAAGTGATATAATTAATCTGTGAGATGGGTGTGGAGATAAAACATGAGGCAAGCACATCAGAGGAAAACGGGGAAAAGGAAGAAGGAAGGAACAAACACAAACAAAAGGCAGAGACAGTTCCATTTCATAAGCTGTTCGCTTTTGCAGACTCCACAGACAATCTTTTAATGGTTGTTGGGAGCATTGGTGCCATTGGAAACGGCGTCGCTTTACCTCTCTTGGCATTGCTACTGGGTCAGATAATTGATAACTTCGGCGGCAGTAAGCCAAACTCTAACGTACTCCAAGATGTTTCCAAGGTAATACCATCCCACTCACCTCTCACATTACTAATAAATTCAGTTTTTAATAATATACCCAGTGATATATTACTATGAATCATTAAAGTGTCTAATGCAAGAATTTCTTTCAATTTTCACTATCTAGTATATTTTAATCAGTTTTCGTATTAGATATTTGTCATTTTTCAACTAAATCAATCACATGGCTCATTCATTACATTTATATTTTATTATTAATTAGATATACAATATATAAATAGTCATATCAAAATACTCATCTAAAATAAACAAATTAAAGTTTTTAAAAATAGATATCATCGTTTTAATTGACATTTTTTTACTGGACAGAAAACTAACATTTATTCTCTTACACTCAAAACATATACTTGAGTGTTAGAATGTATTGTTTAACGGGCTGATATTTCCGACTATGAAACAGCTTGAACAAAGCACATGAAATACGAAAAACGAAATCAAAATTTAAAAAAAATAGAAAAAATTTTGTCTTAAACTTTTCACTTTCATAGACAAGAGATTTGCGACGAAAATTTACTTTTATAATTAAATAAAAAATTTAATTTGATTACAATTAAATAAAATATAAAAAAATATTTATTCTTTTATTTTAAAATAATAAATAACTAATATATATATATATA
>Ga0123340_1007428_pt1 | contig 10461 bp, 6 predicted proteins | sample SirMexnodulemix_FD_89961 | JGI IMG/M metagenome (GOLD analysis project Ga0123340, IMG submission 89961) | Root nodule microbial communities of legume samples collected from Mexico - Siratro Mexico nodule mix | ecosystem: Host-associated > Plants > Roots > Nodule | place: Mexico: Nepantla...
AAAAAAAAAAAAAAAAAACGCATGGTAATATACACATATTAGTAAACTAGATGGGTAAAATTAGTGGTGAAACATAATTAGTTTTTTATTTGTATATATTTAAAGACTTCTTTTTACCAACTAAATTAAAGTTGAGATAAAAGTGCCAATACATTAATTACAATGAAGTACCATATAAACGACTCGGATTGAGGGTAAGGATCATTGTTGATAAATGCATTTTGATGTGGACTTTATGTTACATTTTTTTCTCGATAATCTTATTTCTTGATAATGGTGCAGATGAAAGTTACTTACTTATTCGGGAGGGTTGCAATTGAGAAAAAGTGAGGGTGGAGTGTGCTCTTATTTGGGAATTTGACCTTTTGGAACATAAGAAATGAATAATGTTGTATGAAGATGGAATTCTTGGAAAATAAATGTAACTGTTTTAGAGTTATTTTGCATTCATCTTTTTTTCTTTTTTTTTTAATCTAAAAGTTAATACGGGTCACGTGTCAAAATCATTAAACTAAAAAATTAATGTAGAGTTGCAAGAATATAATTATTTTCTAATTAACTTAATCTCCCCTAATCTTTTATAATAATTAGGTAAGTTGTTCTCCAAGTGTAAATTTGTGGTCTTATTTGTATATCCATTATTTATGTATCCATTAAAATGAAGTAAATATTTGCAAATTACATTTTTAGATAATCATAATAGTTGAACCTTATTCAGCATTTATATTTCTTGGTAAAAATAAATAAAAATTAATAAAAGAATACTTGAGATATTTCAATCCTTACATAATTGGTTTCAGCATACAAATGCATATATAACCTTTAATATACTTGTTATATAGTTTTATATTTAACCTTTTTATACTTAAGCTCTTAATAAATCTGAACTATCAAAAATTCATAGTTTGAAGTGTTATGTCTTTATCATATGTTCACAAAAAACATGATTCCTATCTATCCAATTAATGCAGTACAAGAAAATCAATCTTTCTGCTAAGTATGGATATACACGACCTAGAATAATATAGGATTAAGAAATAGCAAACATGTACAAGTTATCTTCAATTACACTACAAATGAGCTCCTCCAACCTTGATTGTATTCAAGCCTACACCTTCATTGACCAATTTTTACTAAAACCTGTGAATTGACATAAATGTTGCATGAACATCTCATTAGATAATATAGTGTCCACAACTTTAATTGTCCACACATCTATTTTTTTCAATTTTTGTTATTACAATCTTTGTGAGTCTTTATCCCAGCCCCTTGCATTATCTCTTTGAAAGGTTGAATTATCCACTATTAAGATACTTTCTTCAATTACAAGAAAACATGTAGCTGTACAAACTATAGCATAACACAGAATGAGCTCCTTTGTGAAAAATCAGTGCTTGAGTTTTATAACTGACCTGATACAATGGTATTCTACCTTTATGTCATTCATATTACAACTGCTTTAGACATTGAATTAGACATTGATACCATTCAGCATAAGAGAATACTACTCCTGACATTTTATTTTTCACCTATGACCATGCTTCAAGTTGAACAATACACCATATCTCTTCTATATTTATCTTTCCCTACCTAAATATTGCTTTATTCCTATAATTCCACATACACCACACAACTGTTAACCACATGCCTTTTCAAGCTCTCTTTTGTTTTGCATTTAACTCTAAGTTGTAGAAATTTTGAAAATTGGTCACAGGATGATTATGGTGAACAGAGCATATCCTTACCCAATTGTCATAAATTCCATACCTGTTGGAGATCCTACATCGACTAGAGATTGGGTCTTTCAATAGTTTATAAGTGAATGCAAAACTCACCTTAGAAGTTGGTTTTGTAAAGTTGAGTTAGGCTTAAAGTCCACTTCTGATTTGGTATCCTGACACAGTTAAAAAATAAATTGGAGATTATCTCTTCTTTTTCTTTGTACATTACACACCTTAGATCTCCCACCACCACTCCTCTGTATTTAGAACCCCTTTTAATAGTATTGTATGTTGATTTCACAGTAAAAACTTCATCCTTAGCTCCATTCCATAACCACTTATCAATTTTATCCTTTTTAGGGAGTTTGTTTGTTATAGTTTGCATTAATTGTTAGTGTACTTTTTTTTAGGGAGTTTGTTTGTTATAGTTTGCATTAATTGTTAGTGTACTTTTCCCAAACTAATCTCTCTCCTCCAGTAAATCTTCTATGTTTTTGTTCATAGTTTCTGAGATCATATGCAATCTTGGAAATGAGTTTGCTAGTGGTTTTTTCTTATCCATTGATCTTTCCAAAATTTGATTTTATCTCCTTCTCCTGGTTCCCATTGTATAGTATCATCAAACTATTCACCTAGTTGGTCATCCTCACATATTTTGTACAAATCTCAACACCACCAAGAGTCATTTACTATATTGAGTTATTTAGATTCTGGCCAACTTTGATATTTTGATTCTAAAATATCCTTTCAAAGTCCATTGTTCTACATCCTAGTTTCCACTTCCATTTTATTAAAAGAGCTACATTAAACTTTTCTATATCTCTTATCTCTAGTTCAGCTGCAATTTTAAACTTACAAATATTCTCTCACTTAATTGAAGTTATTTTTCTACTATCTAACCTCACCTTACAAAATTTTTCTTTACATTTTTGTGAACTTTTTGCATATATTTGGACACTCTAAAGAAGGATAAGTAAACCAATATAATATGTCATTACTAGTATATAATATTTTATAACCTTGGAACTTTTTACTTACTCGTTTAAATGAATATTATTTGTCATTGGTGGTCTATCTTGCGAGTTTACTATGCGCTATTAACTGTGTGGGATAGGTTGTTACCTAAATATTGATGTCGGTCATAGGTATTAAACCAAGATTCCGTCTGAGAATCTTACTCTTAACAATAGCTAAAATTTGGGATATATACAAAGAAATAAACCTTCGGTTTAAGTTCGCAAAGAGAAAATTTGTTTTTTATTTTTAATGAAAATTGAGAATAAAATTAAAGATATGCTGGACGAATTTTACAACATATTTTCTTTGGAGATGATTCTGAAAATCAACATGAATTTGAAATTATACTAGAAAACCTACCTAAATTTGAAAACAAAAATAATTACTTGCAGTGTTTCTAAAATAAGGTCCGTTGATGTTGCATGCTTTACTTTTGCTCTTTAACAGCCAACATTATTGTCGTTGAATATGACATTACCTATCAACCTTAACCTGTTTGTGTTAGACATCGGTAACAAATCAATATAATTATCAGTAAAGGAATAAATGATTATTAATTATTATTTTCTAAGTATACATGATGTACATATTAGGCATATGAATTAATTATTCATAGTATTTAGTAAGAAAATGTTTCAAAAATTTATATAACTGTATTGAGTGAATTAAGAGAGATATTGTTTTTTATAATCATGGAATCCATTTGACTTAGCCTAACGTGAGCCCTACTCAACTTGGTCTAAGGTTCCTCCAAATCGACTTAACTTGACATTGGCTCAACTAGACTTGATTGTCGTGGGTCTAACTTGACTCAGCTCGACATGAGCCCAACTTGACTCGGTTTGACATGGGCTTAATTCAACTCAATACAACTCGTACCTTATTAATCTTGACTGACCTAGACTTAGCTTAACATCCTCGATCACCTTCTTGACCTAGGCTTGACACAATCCTATCTTTAACTTGGGACTTACTCGGATAAACCTGGTCTTTGCCATAACCAACCTAACTTGTCCACGACCTTACTTGGCCTACATGGGTCAATACAAGTTGGTCTGACATAAGTTATCTCATTTAACTTAAGTTGTATAAATTGGATTTGGTGTCACCTAGACTCAGTCTAACCTAAGTTGTCTTAACCCTTACTCAACTTAAACTAACACAACTTGAGATAAGCTTAACTTGGCCTGACTTGACTATTATTCGTTTCAGCTTGACCTGAACTCAACCTAACCTGAATTCATGTTGATCAACTTGAGTTGTTGTTAGTTAACTTAACCTAAGTTCAACTCATCTTGAGAGTAAATTTAGATTGTGTAAATATTTTTTATTTTATTTTTTTAATAAGTTTTTCTACTTTAAAAATTGACTCATAGGTTAGTCGTAATCTACGAAACTCTTAGTGACATTTTAATTCATGAACATTTAAATATAAACTTTCTTTTATGCCACCATGTGACGACGACCAAGCCTTACCAAATTGACATATTCAATTATGAATTGATAATGAACGCTTGATAAGTGTTCTTTTTCGTTTTGATTAGAGTTTCTAAGAAATAATTTGTGCCCAGAATCAAATTTTCATTAGTGTAATTGATAGTTAGAGGACAAAGCCAACTCCGACAAAAAAAAAATTCACACCGCAGAGAATTTTGTGGCTTAAAATGACCAAACTATCTATTTGAGTGTTGGATGATAAGTGGTAAGAAAAGTTAAGGAGAAGCTTCAAAGTACATGTTCAATGTAAAGTAATAAATCTTTCACCAATATAAGGAAATTAGTATGATTTGGGATTCTTTTATGTGTACAAATGGATCTCGGCGGTAGAAGAAAACTACATTCCATTAAAGTTTCAAAATTCAACATAAATTGATTGCAAGAAAATTACAAAAAAAAAAAAATCCAAATCATATATTAGCAAAAAGAAACACTTTTGTCCTTACGTGATTTCCTTAATTAATATAAAGTTTGTTTAACAAAAAATTGATGTGTTAGCATAGACATTATGAATCCACATGTCAACATCATAATATGTGTTAGGTTAAAGTTTTGAATATGTATTTAGCTTAAATATTTTGAGAGAGTTTATCTATCATATAGCGGTTAAATCAGAATTGAAAAAGTCTTTTTATAAAATAACTTGCATATATTTATGGTCATGGAATATTAGTGTTCCTTTGTTTTTGGTTATTATGTTTTTTTTTTTTTTTTTGGTTTTTTTTTTTTTTTATTTAAAAGAAAAAATTTTTTTTTTTTATTTTTTTTTTCCTTCCTGTTTTTGTTATTTTTTTTTTTTTTTTTTTTTGAAGGGCTGTATGTGATTTGCCTTTGTCATCTCTGTCAAAGATGATTTTTTACACTATGGCTTTCAAAGCTGTGGGTTTGATGGCGTTGTAGATTGTGAATTCTTTGTGGGTTTTCAAGCTTTTTTTTTCTACTTTCTGTTTTTGGGTGCTGCAAGCTGGGTTTGTTTGGGTTGGTATTTGCTTGGATCCAATCCATGGGATTACTTGAACTAGGATTGGAGAATGGTGCTTACTGTTATTAAACATTACCATCTGGTGTGGAAGGTGTGAACATTATCTTACATGAGTGCAATTGGTTGAATTTTAAGGTTATTGGAAAAAGTTCCTGTTTTTGTTCGTGAAATGGTAGCATCCATTGACTAACTGTTTCCATTCTGCTTGCATCAGGAATTTCAAAGACCAGTCCTTCATCTGTTCCTTCGAGCTTATCTATTCAGTCATACTGTGAAGCAAGTGATGTCTCAAGTCTTCCCACTCCAAGGTCCGAGGGTGAAATTCTGTCTTCCCCAAATCTTAAGGCCTTTGCCTTTAATGAGCTAAAGAATGCCACCAGAAACTTTCGCCCCGACAGCCTTCTTGGGGAAGGAGGATTTGGTTATGTTTACAAGGGGTGGATTGATGAACACACATTTACAGCTTCAAAACCTGGATCAGGAATGGTAGTTGCTGTTAAGAAACTCAAGCCTGAAGGGTTACAAGGTCATAAGGAGTGGTTGGTACGTGTTTTATTTCCATTTCCAAGCTTTACCTTGCTTAAGCATACTTTAAAATTATCTTACTTTCAATATTATTATTCATGGTCTAATTCGTGAAGTTTTAATCGTTTTTTCTAGACTGAAGTAGACTACCTTGGGCAACTTCACCATCAGAATCTGGTTAAATTGATTGGATACTGCGTGGAGGGAGAGAACCGGCTGTTGGTCTATGAGTTTATGTCCAAAGGGAGCTTAGAGAATCATCTATTTAGAAGCAAGTTCTCATAACCATTACACTGTTTTCTTGGAATTTTAATTTATTAAGCTATTAATAAACACAGAATGATAAAGATATCAACAAAGATAGCTGGTACCTTAATCTAAGAACGATCTTCTCTGAGATTTGATAACTAATGAACTTAGAAATTATCAATTAATCCATTACATATTTAAGTATGATTTGATAACTAATGAACTGAGAAATGATTAATTAATCCATTAGAGTAGTTTGCATAGCGATTAATGGGGCTTATTATATTTGACAGGAGGACCACAGCCTCTATCTTGGTCAGTGAGAATGAAAGTGGCCATTGGTGCTGCCAGAGGACTCTCTTTTCTTCATAATGCCCAGTCTCAAGTCATATACCGTGATTTTAAAGCATCTAATATCCTACTTGACGCTGTAAGATTAATGAGGATAAAAAAGTGATGCAATAATTTCTTCATTACTGTTATATCACGAAAAAAAATTCTGATCATTATTGAATTACAGGATTTCAATCCTAAGCTCTCTGATTTTGGCTTAGCAAAGGCTGGCCCTACGGGTGATAGAACTCATGTCTCTACTCAAGTTATGGGAACTCAAGGATATGCAGCACCTGAATATGTTGCAACAGGTACTCCTTAGTCCTTAGCTTTGTGTATACTGTCGGTACCTTGCATTGCTTCTAGCTATTGTTTAATGGCCTATAATCATTCGTATCCATTTGAACATGCTTATTCAAGTCAATTGTATGAGTATCTGCATGTTGAACTGATCTACAGTTCGGTTTCTTCTGCATACATAGTATAATGAAAACTATAACTTTCTGATATTGCTTGTTACTCGTGTACCTGGGGTCAGTTGGGTTAATTATTATTCTGCTTCTGAATTCTAATCCTTATGTTCTTGTCAAAACATGCAAATTTTAGATCCACTTTTTGCTCTAATGCACTGCTCCTTAGGATAGAACTTGGAAACTAACTCCTTTCACGTGTCTCTTTTTATGTAAATCATTGTACTAAAGCTCCAATTTTTTAACAGGTCGGCTGACAGCTAAAAGTGATGTATACAGTTTTGGTGTTGTGTTGCTTGAGCTATTGTCTGGTAGACGTGCCGTTGACAGAACAAAAGCTGGTGTGGAGCAGAATCTAGTAGAGTGGACAAAACCATATTTGGGTGACAAAAGAAAACTATTTCGGATTATGGACACCAAGTTGGGAGGCCAATACCCACAAAAAGGAGCCTACATGGCTGCCACTCTTGCACTACAATGCCTAAATCGTGAAGCCAAGGCAAGGCCGCCAATGACAGAGGTTCTAGAAACTCTTGAACAGATTGCAGCCTCAAAATCTGCAGGGAGAAACTCCCAATCAGAACAGAAGAGAGTCCAAGCTCCTGTAAGAAAGTCTAAAGTGAAAATGGGTGCTCTTTGAACCGTACTCCTACATCATTCATTGTCATCTCAGCCATTGTCTGCTTGTGTGAACCAAATTTTGAACATCTGTATATACATTCCTTATATTTATGAGGTTGGTTTTGAGAGGATATGTTGTGCCATACCTTATTTTTATGAGGTTGCTTTTGACAGGGTATGTTGTGCCATGTACTTCAATGAAATTTCAATTAAACATTAGCGCATGATTTGCACATGCTGTATTAGTCCTTAAAGCAGTGTTCTGCATGTTCATTTATTGTTTGATTATGGCTATTGAGATATTTGTTTGTAAAACTGTCTTTGACACATTGCTAGCCGTCCACATCAGTTGTTTTTGCATGAATTGAGGATCATAGGCAATGAATCATCAGTAACCGTGTGTGAAGCTTGTAAGAACATGTTACTCAAGATAAATTAAAGAAATAAACACAAAATATAAGGTTAGAACAATGCAATTACTTGTTCTCATCCCTATTTTCTTTTCTATTATTATTGTCGAAATTAAGGGTCTAAACGGTCGGTATTAAAGTCATCAGATGCTACAAAGAATTCACTGATTGTGCAGTCCCAACTTTTGCTCTAGTTTCTAAAAGCTAGGCACCACTTGGGCCATTGTTGGTTTCTTCTTGTGTAGGTACTACAACAGAGGAAGCTGAGTATTATTTTAGCTAGTGTGCAGACTTTTTTTTATTTTCATTTTAACATTCCATTGCTCCAATCGATTTAGAGCGGAAGAAGTTAAATCTTAGATGATCATATATTATTTTTTTTCTAGTCTTAGTTCGTTTGTGTTAATTTATAATAAAAGCATATTGGTCGAGGTACTCATTATTTCCTTACTAAAATTATGTATCTTTCCATATCCTAATTTTGACTTACCCAATTTAAAACAAAGACGTCGGAATAACAGTGAAAAAATTGGAAGAATAGCATTCGAATAATAGCGGAGATTGGCAACTGCGATTGGAGATTGTAAAGGTGGCTGGGGAAGGCACAAAGAGGACGAAGAAGAAAACGCAGACATTCTCATAAAATCTTTGAAGGAAAATAAAGCTTAAAATTTTTAGAATGATGTAATATGATGAGATTCACATCACGTAAGATATCATTCTACCAGTTTTGCATTAGAGATGACTTCATCTTACACTTGTTAATATAACGAGAAAAATCTCAGAGATTTTCATAAATGGATTGCTACCCAATCACATCACTAACAACTCATTTAATTCAAAATTTTAAGATATTAGAATTGTAGTTTTCATTAGTAATATATTCATTGAATTTGTACGTCTCTAACCAATTTTCAGACTACCATTCTAACAAATAGTTTAGACGAAATTAGACTCTACAAATAGAAGATAAAGTGAAGTCAATACACATATCTTGAAACAAAGTGAGTTGACATAAATAAACTAGAATAATAACAAAAACAGTACATTGTGCCATGAGATGAGAGTATTAAGGCAATACAAATCTTTTAAGAGATCACATTTTGATGAAAGGAACGAAAGATGTACGAGGATACAAAGCTGTAAGAACTGAAAGAGCAGTAAACTGAGATTAAATGATGTAATGCAATAAAAAGAAAGAGAAAGCAAAATTAAAAGAATAACAACGATAAGAACAAATAGGGCGTAAAAACATCATTAATTATCTGTTTTTAAATGAGAAAATTGATGGAAGTTTTAAATACTTGTGTTGAAGCATCAAGAGCCACCGGGAGCTCCCCCAAACACTTCAGTGAGGACTAGTGAAAGTGGACCTAAGCAAAGTCCTCAATGAAGCGTTAAGGGGAATTCTAGGGGACACATGACAGATAAGCCTTTTCAAGTGCTTCTATGGCTTCTTGGTTGGCAACATATATTAACCTTTTATATTTATAGTGTGATGTTATCATTTGTAAAACCAAGCCAATGCCACTTCTGCCTGAAACTGAACCTGGACTTACCTGAAGTCTACATAAAACAACACTGTGAGCAATAGAGAATCTATCCAGAGCAGTATCTCAGTTTGCCTTTTTTTCTCGATGTCTGTTTGACACATACACTCAACTGGCATGCAAATAGTGTGGTCACAAGGGTGAAGATATACCATGTAATATACTCTCACACATTCATAAAATTAAATATGCTTTTAGCTTTTATAATACCCATATCTTTTGAAGTTATTCTTTTTAAAGTTATTTTAGAACAGTCTCCAATATTTAGATTTTTAGTGTTAATCTCCACCACTACTTAATCTTAATTGTTGAGATGACCAAAAAGTTAGTCAGTAAAATAGAATAAAAATATATAAGTTTGCATGGATTAAATTAAAAATTGTGTAAAATGAGTGTCCTCACACGACATCTTGAAGAAAGTATTAACTTTTGCTGAAAGTTAAATTGTATGCTAGCAATATTTGCTTAGTGATTAAGGTGAATTTTGGTGAAGGGAGGAAGCCACGTCCAGCATGAAACAATTGGGGTATCGTTCGCTTGGAAAAGTTTGAAGCAGATGGGTCAGACAAGGTCACTACTAGGTATTTTCTATGTCATTCATGAAGTTCTTTCCCCCAATTCTGACCAGATTCAAGCTGGTAAACTTGTATTTTTTATGGACTTCTCAAGGTTTTTCAATGCTCCAAATTCTTCATGATTATGAGTTACGGAGAGTTTTATTAAAATATTGAAGCAGAATATGAAATGACAACAAATATATATCACAGAAATAGGTCAGCTGTCCCCTATCAAAAGGGATTTTCAATAAATACACACATATTGCCGTATCGAAATGTTTAGGAAAATTGTGTTCCATCTAACTCGAATAAGATATAGTTATCGTTCTTTAAGTTTATTCGTAGTTCATTCATTATGATATCTCACCAAATCACAATTGTTATACAAAATTAAAAACAAAAATGTGTTATATATTACATCGTATTAGCTATTCTTTTATTGACAATATAAATAGTGAAACGATGCCAAACATGGTAGGTGGTGCATAATTAGTAAAGCAGTGTGGTGCGTGCATGTATATATATATAT
>Ga0123340_1007430_pt1 | contig 10460 bp, 3 predicted proteins | sample SirMexnodulemix_FD_89961 | JGI IMG/M metagenome (GOLD analysis project Ga0123340, IMG submission 89961) | Root nodule microbial communities of legume samples collected from Mexico - Siratro Mexico nodule mix | ecosystem: Host-associated > Plants > Roots > Nodule | place: Mexico: Nepantla...
ACACAACATAAATAACGAATAACATATTCAAAATAAATTAAATAATTTAAATTTTTAAAAAAATATATATATCTCCCATCTCAAATCCATCCAATGAATATTAGTTTTTAACTTACAGACGTTACCATTTATAGTACAGAAAGGTTACGTTGAATCAAAAATTGTATTAATTAGATACTAACAAGGGTTGAGTTTAAAAGATTAGTTCTTGATAAACCAAAACTCAAATCTGAATTGGAGAAATGGCTAAAATAAGATTGCGTAAAGAAAAAACGACAGTTGCAGGGAAAATGTGCATAAAGTGATGATTCTATATTAGCTAATATTTTAGTTTTATAAAATATCAAGTTGAAGATACGATACATTATTTTTGTTGACTGTGCCCATATACGACTCAGAAATTCAGAATATCTTATTATTCTGGTGAAAAAAAATGGCTAACTACTACGGCTTTTTCTGTCACCTGCAAATAGATGCAATTAACCCATCCAACGCTGTAATTTATATGCTATTTTTTCAGCATCATTGGGGAAGATTTGTAGGTGGAGTATCCATCTATTCTTCTTGATTTAACCATTCCATGGCTATTTCAACATAACTCTGTTTGTGATACCATAAAAAAATGTTTATAACAAGCCACAAGTTCCATTTTTTTCAGCCACCTCAATAGACTGCTAAAAAGTTTCACCCACACCTATCTCTTAGCGTTTATGTTTTATTTATTCTCTTCAATTAGAAATTTGCGGTGTAAAAAGAATCTATACCATTGAAGTTTTCTCTAATAGAGACGTATGATATATCACAACTTTTGGTTCGAGTATTATTGTATTACTATAGTTCTGCTTTGCCCCAGATCACGCTCTAAATAAGTAGTATTCAAAGAAACTCATACCATGGAAACTTCTGTTTTGTAGTTAAAGAAACAACTCGAGAAAAGTAGTTGGTAAAAAATGTGCAACAGAAAAGTAATTATCCTATAAATACTTGGAGAGCTACTTCAAATAAAGATAAAATCAATGAGTATACAACAAAGTTTTAGCTTATAAATAGATAAGTTAAGTTTAAATTTATTTTTTAATACAGTACAAAAATTTATCTTAAAAGAAATTTATTAAATATATTATATATATTATATCATTTGTTATTGAGTTATTATTAAATTATAAATTAATTAAAGATAAAATTACTTTATAATAAATAGATAGATAATCCTCAATTTTATGAAAATGAACTTAAATTTATACCTGATTATAAAAAAAAAAAAATCATATGGGAAGCACTGATTATACCAGATTACAGAGATGATGGTGAAGCATATATATCTTACTGATGCACGCAAACATTTTCATAAAATATGGACTATGATACTTTTACATCTCATAAAATTTTACAAACACTTTGTTTCTTTTTCTTCATAAATATAAAATTTTATGTTCATAATAATTATAATATCATTTAAAGTGATTTTCATGTGGTTGTTACATTTGTCAAAATATTATTTTTCATATAATATATAAGAAAATCATTCTTTGACAACCCTTCAAATAATATTACTTTTTGACAACTTTGACATGTTTACGTGATAAAAGGTAAAATTGTATTATAATATTATGTTTCATATCAATTTTGAAAGAAAAACAGAATGATCTTTACGTAAAAAAATAAAAAACTCAATAAGTGACTGATAAGAGTAAAACTCGTTGTCATTGAGATAAAGAAAATATTGGAATCGTAGCATGTTGTCAATGGAAGAAGATTTCAGAACAAGGCAAGAACTTGAAATCTTGAATGGAGAATCAATGAGATTATTCATGATGTAAGGTTTGAGGGTTTTCATCCTTAAAAAAATAAAAGAACAAAGTGATATTATATTACAGGATTGGTAGAGAAGGAGGAAGCTTGCACCAATGGACAAGATGAAAGACAGAGATACCTTCACCGCAACTGAGAACGAATCAATAGAAAAAAAGAATGACACAAAAACTCTTACCGCAAACGATAACCATGAATAGAGAGAGACTCAAAACCCACAAAGATTAAATGGTACATAAAGATTGACAATTCAAACTTTCTCCAAAACATATTTTAATTTTCAAATTATTTTCCAACTGTGTTTAAATTAAATAATATTATTCTTGTTGACTCACCACCACTTGGCCACCACGTCAAGTTGTCAAATGGTTGGAACGCCACTTCGCGGTATCAATCTATCATAACCCTAAAATATAATATAAAAGGCAGTGATAGGTTGACATCCAATACGGTTGTCAAAACATTATTTTCTTAGTATAAAATATGGAAAAAAACTGATTTGACATTTGCACAAAAAAATACATCCCTTTGATAACGTGAAGTGGCATGTCTTTATCATATGAAGAGGGTAAATTTATATTTTCCTATTTGTGGACCTTTATCATTTTCACCCACCACAACAGGAAATCCTAAGAACCAAAATTTTATCCTTCTAACCGAACACAAATCAAGACAGGTTCACACCCAAACAATTTAAAAAAGGAAGAACAACCAAGGGAATCCTTCACCGTAACGGAGAACAAGTAAGGGAAAACCATGAGCACGGCGCTGCCCAAAACGAAAACTGCCCACGAACTACTTTACCTCACATCAAATCAAAACACACCACCGCTCGATCGGAGAACTATCACCTAACAATCAAGTATCGCTTCTAAGCACTGATAAGTACCAATTTTGAGTGTTTTTATACATGATAAATCTTGAGTACTTGTGGGTTTAAATGTTATTTAAAATAGTAATTATTCCCAATTTTAGAGTTTTTGGATTTAAATTTATGTTTTGAGTCTTGAGTTAAAGGAAATCATTTAATTTCAATTATTGTGAAATTTTAGGTATATAAGAATGAAGAAAATGATAGATTGGAAGATTCATGAAGAAAAGAAATAAAAAGTTTAAAATAGAAAAAAGCCCGAGAGAAAAGTCACTTAACCTAGGCCCAAAACCAAGTTTAAAAAGAGATTTTTAGAGTTTTGGAAGACATCAAGACCTAGAGGATGGAGACAGACGACTAGAATCAAGATTCTCTTTTTCTCTTGCAATCTTCCTTTCATTGATTTGTAATGGCTACCATGGGTAGCTAAATTCTTCATCTTTGGGGAGTTAAATGTAATTTTTTGAACCCATTCGTATTTTGGTGATTTTTATATATAATATTCTGTTTCTACTCAATTGGTATTCTCATCTTATGCTTAAAGCTAGATTTTATTTGATCAATAGAGTCTTGATTTTGATTGTTAAATTTAACTGAGAAATAGTTTTGAGTTTCTAACCTACATGAAAATACTCAATATATTGGAATACTAAGATAGATTTGTTTGGAATACTAAGGATAGATTTGAGTGTATTGATGACTTATAACATCTGTTCTTAATGCTGGATAATTTACTAAATAGCTGAGAAAGTAGTGTTTAGGGAAGTATCTTATGAAATTCATATAAGAGGAATCAGTGTCAATGATTTTTATATGTGCATCAATATTGAGTAGTTATGAATTTGATATGTTTTTATCAAATCCAAAATATGAATGAGGAAGATAAATGAAGTTAAATCCCAGAGTTCTATATCTTGAAAACTTCTTTTTATAATTGCTATTTATTCTTTAATTATGTTTATTACTTATTAATTCAAATTACACTCAAACCATCTTGAAACGTTTATTTGCTTACTTTATAAATCTATATTACTTTTGATTCGATACACTTACCAAAAAAGATCAACAAGTTATCTCCAAAACACCACTACTCTAAATCAACAACCAACCACGACGACATTCACAAAATAATCTAAACTTATATTAATTTCATGTTAAACACCGTAGTCGGCTCCTCCAACTAAAAAGATATGTTTATTGTCAACTCATTCTCATATATTTATAAAATAAGATTGTCATGTACATAAAATTGTTAAGTAATTGACATGAGAGGTCGATATATCAAACCATTACGACTCACAAAATATATACACAATAATTATTAAAAGAGTAATTAATCCTATCATTATTGACTTAAGGGTCACAATGACTATCCCTTTCAATAATATTAATATTGCTTGGAAGATTAGCTTTTAAAATGACAACATCCACATAATCATTATTGACCTGTTCAACTGTGAAACAGTGGGAACATTATCAGCAAACTAGCATAAGGGATTGGAAACTGAAACTGATTTCATAAACTCCATGTCTGATTCAAGAGAGGTCATTATATGTGGTAAAAGGCAGATTTCTAAATCGATGCTTCCCCCTCCTTCACAACCTGGATATGACATCACCTTCCCATCAAATTTGTTGGCATAGCCACTTCTTACTGCCACTGCTTTCCCCATTCCAAACTCATTCCCATACATGTTGAACCTGGGTGAGCTACTTATCAATACAACGTACGGCTCCAAGGGCTGACCCATTTGCTTGATGACCGGAGACTGTAACCACTCTTGGAGTGATTGCTTCACCTCTCTGTCATTGTGCCTTGTAATAGCAAGGTGCAACTTCCATGCAGCCCATCCTAGATCATTCTCAAGTAATTCCCCCACTGTCGTTTCCGCCCTCAACTGATTAACCGAGTTTCCAAAGTATTCATGAGGCAGAGGCGGTTCCATTCTTGAGCGATTGTTTGCACTTAACCTGAAACTTGTTCTTTGCTCATATGGTAGAGAGCTTGCACGAATTATGGATCTCCAAACAAGTGCTGATAATGACTGGAACGAAGAGATTTTCGTGGTATTACTCTTGGACTCTGAGTTTGCCTTTGCTTTCAGTTTTGCTAGAGACTCCGCTGAAAAGTGGAAGATTCTCTCTCTCATCAAGGGCGCTTCAAATCTACTGATAAACTTGTCGTGATGTTTGAAAGGAAGATTGATTGGTGGACTGCAGCCATTTGGAAAGTATCGGTTGTGAATAGGTTGTCGCAAAATGGGAACATCATATTCTTGGCCTTGAGGTTGAGCTTGAAAGATCTGAGACCATGTATTGAAGAAATTCCAATACGAAGTGCCATCACCGACAGAGTGATTCATGGAACAACCTATGAAAATACCATCCACTAGTTCAGTGACTTGGATGGACAATAATGGCATGGTATGACCATCATGGTTGACTGCTTTGTGGTGGTCAAAGAATGAGTGAAAAATGGATGGGGTATCAACTGGGGAGAGTATGTCAGATATGGTGATATCAACAGTTGCATGAATGAATCTAGCTCCATCACTGTTGATGCAATCAACGAATATGGCATAAGAAGGAGGGTTTTCGGTTTTGTGGGTGACAAGGCGACCAGACAATGGATAGAAATGGGAGAGGGTGAGAGAAAGAGAATGTTCGAGCTTCTCCAACAGATTTTGTATGAAATCATGTTGATTAACAAGGGTTTCAGGCTTCTTGAAGAGTAGACCCTTCTGGATATAGTGCATAGACAACATGGAAATATCCCAAGGTGTTAAATTGCATATTTGGTTTGACACTTGGGTTAAACCTTGTGGTTTAACGAAACATTCAGAAATGCGTCGAACGACCGGAGTACTCATGATTCAAATTTACACTCAAGTTTTGGTTTGTTGGAGACAGCTTAGAGTTATGAATATGTATGGAGTTATATAAAAACAAGTTTCTGAGTTTTGCTAGGAAACTTCTACCCAAAACAACATAGGAAGCAAATGCGTTTTTGAGTTTTGATACGAATGTGTGCCCACTAGAATACAGTTTAGAATGATTTACTCCTTTGTTTAAACTCAATCATTTTAGAAGCTATTTTTAATAAAAAAAAAATTCTGTTAAATAATACTTTTTACTAGAGGTTAAATAATACTTTTTATAGATAATATTAAAAATGATATATTATATATATACGATAAAAATATATCATTTTTAATATTATATATATATTCAATTTAATTATACCATTGAACCATTTCCAAATGAGAATAAAAAACTTGAAGATAGAAAATTCGTGGAAAGCTCGTCTTTTTGCAGTTTCCTCATTTCGTTTGGTTTTTGCTAATCAAATAATTAAAAAGGGTTTTCGTTCTAACGAGGATAGAGCATATGATTTTTTTTATTAGTTGTTTTTGTTATTAATTAAAATTTTTGAAAATTCATTGATAAGTTAAGGAAATTAGTTACAAATATTTCGTAATTGAATAACTAATCAAAGAGAGAAAAACATGACGATAAATTTCGTTCTAAAAACTCAAAAAAAAGTGTCATAAAATGAAAATACACATGTTTATGTGAGAAAAAGTATTAAACTTGTATTGTTAAGTAAAAATTGAAATTTATTATACAAGGGCGTGTATTAATTATTTGATTGTTTACTATCAAGAATTTTGAATACATTTAACATATGCTAATAACTTCTCAAATTTCTTATGAAATTTCTGCTATGTGTAAAAACAATATCAATTGACCAGGAATATTTCTTTTTATCCATTCAAACTCAAAACTGATTTTTACACTCTTCATTGTAAGAGCTGTAGCTGATGAAAAAAGTAAGTGGTAAGAGGTGCTAAAATTAATAAATATTAAATGATACATCAGATAGTATGTTAACATTGCGTGTTGTCCCCGACAAAGTTTAGCAGGCCCCAGTAATGTCGGAAGAAGGATTGGTCATTTCAAATCTATGATACAAAATTTCATTCAAATATTAGTTAAAATATTATTTTCAATGACTATTTTAAAGTTATGATAATATTATGGATTTTTTTTATTTTTGTATTTTTTTTTACTTGTAGGTAACTTGAGATTTGATTCTATTATTGTCGTTAATTTGGAGCACTAATTATAACTCCATTAGTACACACTAGTAGTGCATATTTTTTTTATAATTAAAAATATAGTTATTATAATAATTATTAAAATTAAAAATAGTTACTCTAATTTATATTGAAATTAAAAAAATAATATACATAAAAAATAGTTATAAAAATGAATTATTTTTATTAAATTTTTATAATGTTATAATTAACACTTGTTATTAATATTGTTGGTAGTTTTTCTATACATGAACTACATATACGATTATGTATAGAGATACACCATTTAGTAATTTTTATATTTAATGGAACAATTTTATCTTTTAACAAATAAAAAATTATTTACTTATTTATTTAATACAATAAATAATTCAAAAAAAATTATTTCAAAATAACTAAATAACTTTTTTAACGATTGCATAATTTTTAATATGTATCTATATATATTAGTTGCATTATTTTTATATTTTTAATTAATTAATCATATAAATAATAAAATTATATATTTTTAATATAATAAAAATGTGAATATGTGTGAAACCATATATGTTTTTGCTAGTAATAATAAAGATAAAATCGATTAAAAAAATTAAAAAAATCATTAACATTATTAATTATAATAGCTCGAGACATAAATAAAATTGTTCTTCTAAGTTTTCCTTGGCATCTGTAGCTAGAAATATTAGTCTATATTTTAAACCAACTTTATTTTTAGCAAATCACGATGACATTGCAAAGTCCGTGAGTTATAGGGTTAGTTTGCAAATCGTTAAAAAAAATATCAATTAAAATGTAACTAATAATTACATTTCAAACCTATTTTAGATTTAGATATGATTTTTTTGTTTTGTTTTAAAAAAGTCAAGTCTAATTCAAAATAAAAAAGTTAAGTGAATATTAAATTACATAACATGAAATACACGTATGATATTAATTATTTTTGTCAATTATGTTTGTTAATGTCTTTGATGTAGTCGGTTATTTTTTTTTCACTCTTTGTTCGCTATATTTACCCATTTCATTCCTAATACAACACAACATAAATAAAAAATAACATATTCAAAATAAATTAAATAATTTAATTTAAACTTTAAAAATAACTTTTTATACCTCCCATCTCAAATCCAAGCAATGAATATTACTTTTAAACTTACACAGACGTTAAAATTTATAGTACAGAAAGGTTACGTTGAATCAAAATTTGTTTTAGACACTAACAAGGGTTGAGTTTAAAAGATTAGTTCTTGATGAACAAATACTCAAATCTGAATTGGAGAAATGGCTAAAATAAGATTGCTTAAAGAAAAACGATAGTTACCGGGAAAATGTGCATAAAGTGATTCTATGTTAGTTAATATTTTATTTTATAAAATATCAAGTTGAAGATACGATACATTATTTCTGTAAACTGTGCCCATACACGACTCAGAAATTCAGAATATCTTATTATTCTGGTGGAAAAATGGCTAACTACTATGGCTTTTCATGTCACCTGCAAATGGATGCAATTAACCCATCCAACGCTATAATTTATATGCTATTTTTTCAGCATCATTTGGGGAAGATTTGTTGGTGGAGTGTCCATCTATTCTTCTTAATTTAACCATTCAATGGCTATTTCAACAACACTCTGTTTGTGATACCATAAAAAAATGTTTATAACAAGCTACAAGTTCCATTTTTTTTTCAGCCACCTCAATAAGACGGCTAAAAAGTTTCACCTACACCAATCTTTTCGCGTTTATGTTTTATTTATTCTCTTCAATTAAAAATTTGCACGTCGGTGTAAAAAGAATCTATACCATTGAAGTTTTCTCTAATAGAGACGTATGATATATATCACACCTTTTGGTCTGATTATTATTGTATTACATAGTTCTGTTTTGCCGCAGATCACGCTCTAAATAACTATATTCAATAAAAACTCATACCATGGAAACTTCTGTTTTGTAGTTAAAGAAGCAACTCGAGGAAATTAGTTGGTAAAAGATGTGCAACAACAAAGTAGTTATCCTACAATTACTTGGAGAGCTACTTCAAACAAAGATAAAATCAATTTATGAGTATAAAGTAAAGTGTTAGCTTATAAATAGATAAGTTAAGTTTAAATTTATTTTTTAATACAGTACAAAAATTTATCTTAACGAAATTTATTAGATATAATTATATTGTTATTGAGTTATTATTAAATTATAAATTAATTAAAGATAATATTACTTTATAATAAATAGATAGATAATCCTCAATTTTATGAAAATTAATTGAAATTTAACTTACCGTTTTTCCATATAAAAAATTAAGATAACTTTTGTAATGGTTGCTATCAAAGGATGTCAAACAATATGTAATTGAATAAATAATGATGTTCGAAATCTGACAGTAAAATGATTCATGCACTGAGTATTATCATCGTCTAAAATCAATTTTAAAAGTTAAGTTGTAACTCGATAAGCCAATTAAAAAATTCAAAAAATCTTTGAAGTGATCTAGCTTAATTAATATGCATGTATATTTTTAATAAACTTAAAACTTCTTGAATTTAATATTTTTCGCACCAGATTTTTTTGAATTAATTGTCAAAATTCTAATCTATCGATTCCTAGAGAGTACTGCCTAACAGAGGTAGGTGAAATATATGAAAAAATGATTAAAAATGTTGAAGAAGATTGGGGATTCACTAGAAATATAAAAAGTTCACCAAAGAATGTGATTAGTAAGAGAAAAGGTAAAAGAAAAAATATCATCAAACAACCTTGTATATGGAGATAACATCAATAAACACATTTAAATTTGACATAATGGTATCTCTTTGAGTCTTATGTGAGGGTGCTAGACTATGCCAAAGAGCTCTCCATAAAAAAAAAAAAAAGGCAATATTTATTGTGATAAAAACCCTTAAAAAATAATCACTATAAAAATAATATTATTAATTACTTGTTATCTCTTATTTAAGTGTTCCATCAATATGCAAGGTTATAAGTACACATCATATGTTTGTGAGATGACTATTGTTTTGGGTTCAAATTTTATAGGTTAGTGTTGATACCTTGTCATCTCTTTAAAATTTTACAGTCAGATTAAAAGTGGTTGTATGTTATCTATTTGGTTCTAAATAATGTGATCACAAAATTATCTTTCACTATTAGGTACTTATATTTCAGCTTTGTTATTCTAATTTCATCACATACCTTGTGGGTGCATCAAATTATGATCCACATCAACATTCTCTGCAAATTAGTTTGGATACACTTAACACTTAAGCAAACGTAATTGCTTGTTTCCAATCCATCTGTGACTCTCTTCATGTACAGTTCATCGGCAAAAGCAAATAATAGACTAAGTGAAATTGGTTCCATTAATTAAACAACATCATTTGACCCGGTCAAACTTTATTTAGAATAAATTTATTTTTAACTTCTAACTACTCTATCATATCATATTATTGATTTTATGAAGTTATTATTAGAATAAGCAAGTTTGTTTTTGTAGTTACTCCTATTAACAATGTGAATTCTTTCGTTTTCTTAAATAAAGCTTATCTTTCATAAGAGTAAGTGATTGTTGAAATTTGAAGTATCAACTTAGTGGAGATCTCATAATTTATAGTAATACTTTTCAGATAAATAATCTTATATATATATTTATATATATATATATATCTAATTTGATTAGCTAATATG
>Ga0123340_1007431_pt1 | contig 10459 bp, 4 predicted proteins | sample SirMexnodulemix_FD_89961 | JGI IMG/M metagenome (GOLD analysis project Ga0123340, IMG submission 89961) | Root nodule microbial communities of legume samples collected from Mexico - Siratro Mexico nodule mix | ecosystem: Host-associated > Plants > Roots > Nodule | place: Mexico: Nepantla...
TATATATATATATATATATATATATATATATGTATATGTATAGTAGTTAATTCAGCACTGATATCTTTATTCACTTAAAAGCAAAATAGTTCTGAAACGTGAAGAGATTTTTGTGAAAAGCATTGATTTGTTGATATGATAGGGCTTTTTCTAATCCTTAATTAATTAGGGCACATCTCTGTCATCTCTTTTTCTTTTACATTAAATGGTTCATTAAATGACTTAGACCAAATAGATTGAAAGTCACCTTAAACAGTGTGTGTGTATAACTGAGTTGATCAGAAATTCCCCGTTACGTAAACCACAATGATATGTATAGAATTTAAATAACTCAAAATTTCAATATGTATCTTTACAAGGAAGACTATAATTTAATATGTTTTTACATTATATGTAGTAGAAGCTAGAAATTGGTTTCATAGTGTAATAATTTGAAAGCAGCCAAATATGCATTACTTTACACTATCCAATCTTGCCAACAAAATACATGTATGTTCCAATATTGAAGTCACATACCTGGTTAAATAAGTTTTTGATATATCTAAAAATGAGCATATTAAAATTGATATTTAAAAAAGGTAGATAAATATTAATTAGTAAACTTTGTAATCTGGTCATGATTATTATTTTATTAACTATGAATTAACATGTTAATTTTGATAATGTGACATGGCAATTTATCAATGAATATTAACTATAACAGTAAGTAATTGAATAAAGAAAAACTGGTTTTGTAGATGTATAGAAACATGAAAGGCTATGCAAAGAATTCTCCAGATGAGTTGGTGGAAGGAAATGCAAACGATTTCAAAGTATGCTCCATTTGTCCAACCCAAAGGTAACCCTACCATGACTCATTTTCAAAAGTGTTTTGGTTATTAATCACTTGGATTAGACAATAGTGTGTTGAAATTTTCATTTAAGATTGAGAGAACTTCAATTTCTTCTTGTCAACTAGCTTTTAGAAGTAAATAAGATATAATTTATATCTGATACGATATTAAAGTATATCCAATCTTATTATGAGATCATTAGTAAATTTCTTGTAATATAATTTTTTTTCTTTTTATAGAGAAATTATTCGACAATTCAAAATTATTATGATTCAATTATATCTTTTACATAAATAATTGATTATTATTAAATTTTTCCCTAAATTAAAAAAATGTGAATATTGATTAAAACCATAATTGAATTACTTAATAATTTGTCTATCCTCTTAACATTAATAAATAAGAAATTTTAGTGTCTTAAACCACAAACATATGCATGAATAAAAAATTGACAAATGAATAAAATGTCAACGAAAATTTATAAAAGCAAATTAGCAAATGAATTAAAAATTCTCAAACTTGTATGATAAAATTCAAATGTTATTAATTCTTTATCGTAAATTAAAAGAAAAATTGAATACATGTCATTTGAATATTATTGGATCATAAATAAGGGTTAAATCATAATTCTTTTTTAACACTCAAGGAAACATGTAACTGAAATGGTTAATATAGTTCTTATAAAACATAAGCAATCTTCGTCCCTTAAACTACCTTTTGGGAAAAAAAAAATATAAAGTCATTTTATCATATTATGAATTTAATTTACCTTGTGCATATCCTTTTACAAAATATGAAAATACAGGGTAAGGGTAATTCTGAAGGGGGAACTTCATCTCTTAGACAACAAAAAAGGGCTTTCACAAAGCAGTGAAGAAACAGATTATGATCTTAACCAGGTATTATATCACTTGCCATCTCCATAATATTTTACGACTTTTCATTCACTATATTATGTTATATGAAAGGAAAACATCATGTTATGATTTAATGTTTCCAGAATTAGACTTAAGTTATTAATGGTTTTATTATTAAATCACATTTTTAGCATACTCTTCAAATGAAGAGAATGTGCATTTATTTAGTTCATATTCCTTGCACATAATTTTAAATTAAAATTAGACTTAATTGCAGGACCAAAAAACTTTTAAACTTAATTAGTTCGACTTGTTGTTAGTTAGGGGTCAATGGCAGTTCAATCTAGTTGAAGATATCAGTTTTTAATGACATCAATGACATAAGACATTTTTTTAATGTAATTGTCTACAAAAACAGATACACAATTAAGAAACTAAAAAATGATTATTGAAATATTTTTAAAAATATATTGGGACCTTGCAGGAACCCCAGTCAAATGCATGGTTGGTTAGAGATGTCTCAAATGAAGAAGAAAATGTTCCAAATCAATCATTCTCCTTTAGCACACCTCTAATATCCATGGTGCAGAGTGAGAATAGCAAAGACATGATGCAATTTTCCTCATCAACTGCACCTGCTTCTAATAGTTCTACGCCTTCCTTTGGAAACAATTATATTAACTTAGACCTAACAATCTGAATATGTCAATTCTAATTTTTATTTACTTATTACACGTGCGCAACACTAGTTAATTACTGTTAACAATTTAGGCACATACTTAGTTAAGTATTGTATTCTTTATTACAAGTTAGCTAGGCTTTTTACCCTTAATAAACAGCTTCTCTTTCTTCTTCCGTGTAATGATAATAATGGTACAAGAATTTAAACCATGATTATTAATTAGCGAAAAAAAATCTAACAGTTTGGTTGATCAAGATGAGCTGGGGCAACTTTCTTCTTCACTTGCATCAATCAAGTCGTCAAGTTTAATAAAATTCTCATATATTCTTTAACATTCACTCATTTCATGTTCATAAATCTTTTTCTGGTTGTCACACGCAGATTGGGGTCAATTTCAATCCTTGATAACACATTTTAAATTAATGATGATTTCATAGTCTCAATTAATGCAAAACTTATAGAAATAAAATAAAAGCAAGATTTTCACGAAAGAAACCCTAGATAGGTTTAAAAAATAAATCCCCAAGAGGTTGATTGAACAGAGTAAAACAGGATCAGGCTTATGGAAAATAATTATAAGCGTTGTGACATGTAACATAACACTGTCTCCTCCCTAAATTTAATATGAAAAAAAAGTAAAACTATGGAATTCATGCTTGAAAATAACCGTGCATAAATTTCGGAATCCATTCCATAAGATAAAAATTCATTTGTCAAAATACATTTCATGAAACCAGGAATTCACCAAAAACAAATCCTTAAATTCAAGTGTAAAGGTCATTTTACCAAAAAAAAAAAAACTAGAAATAAATGTTATTGATCCGAATAAAATCAACCTAACCTCTTCTGGCTCCTAAATCCTAATTATGATTTTGAAGAAATTAACATGAAAGACAGTGTAGAAATTAGTTCTCACGAGAAAACTTATATAAATTAATTTTAACTTATTAAAAATTGTTTTACTATTTTTATTTTCTTCTTTAAAAAGTACTTATGAAAATATCGTCCTACTCATACTGTTTACGTAACACAAGAGAATTAATAAAACTTATATGGAGATTGACCGAAATGACAGAGGTTATAAACACGATATGTTCTCTAACAGCCAAATGAATGGAACGAAATACATTGCATTTAACAATATAAGTGAAATTAAACCAATAAATGTACATGAATGAGGGAAAAAAAAAGGTAGAATGAACATATTTATACAAGTTCGGATCCACAGGGGACCCGAACACTTTCAACTGTTTCTGTTCTCTTACATCTTTCACTACACATCACTGACCTGTATTCATTTTCCTAAAATATCACTAAGCACAAACTTTCACTGTCTCTTCGCCAAAGTCTTTCTCAATCCTTTGATAATTTTTGAAAACCAAACCAAGTTCATAATTGATAGCACCAGCGGCACAACAATAACTAACCCTTGTCCAAACGTCTGCATCTGCTCAACCTGTTTCGAATAATTGTATGACGTTAGATCCTAAGCTTTATAAAGTACTTTGCTTGACCAGAAATTAGAAAAAAAAAAAAAAAAAAAAAAACCATTTTTCTGATTCCCATGCAAGCAAGACCTCTATTACAAAAAGTGAAAGATTACCCATTGATCTTGACTATGCATGTAAATGTAAGAGTCATGATTCAGCCTCTCATCTCACAACAAACCACTCCCTAGTCCTTATCACGTGTTTGTGTATTTCCAACTATCTTCTGGGAAGAACATTTCATGACTAGGTGGTAGACATGATGGATCTACTACAAAAATTGGCTTGCCACACAAGGAGTCAAATTATAAATTTATTGGAACATGTTCTACCAATTCCAATCTTATTGAGGTAATGGTATGTACGTAGTAGTGTAAATGGACAGAGACTACCACACTAAATGCTGATCCTTGCACCGACAAACTGACCTCCCGCTCCCAATTAACCACACACACATACATGTTCAGAAAGTGATTTTGTAGGGCCACAAAACATTATTAGCCATCTTAAAAAGCCAAAAATTCAATATTAAGATCCGCTTGGTGCAAAGCACCACATACCAGACATTTCTGAAAATTCATCACTTCAGTAGTTATTACCTGGTCAAAGTGCAAGTAGACATGGTAAAACATGTAAACGAACAAAATTATCCTGGCAACCTGCAGAAAGACCATTTCAGTAAGCATGTCCAAGATGGCCAGGATGAGATTATATACACTCAACCTGACATGCAATTCACAATGATTCCACAAATACACAAAAAATGAGTGACATTAATATATTTCAAACTGTAATGACTTGACCCACCAGCCAAGCAATGAATATTACAACTCCATTGATGATATAAGCTTTTGACTTCTTCATTCCAGCTGCATCAAGAAACCTTCACAAACACGATATGTGCATTAATAAATCACTTATATGACATATATACTGCAACATTTAAGTGGTAGATTACCATCTCAAATTTATCCCAGGAGTTGTTGTCTCAGAGATCAGTACCATATATGTGTATAGCTGACCCTCTCCACTCAACATTGAATAGGCTACTGCTACTAAAGAAAGCAAATGATGAATCACCTGAACCAATGTAAGTATAAAGTAATGTTAAATCCAGACCCACAACCAAAGAAGGTGAAAAATGAAGGAAACCAAACTCCTGCCATAATCATCTTCAGCTGCGTTCCTATCAAGTGGAATATCTTAAAATTGAATAATAGAGTTCAGATCAACAAGTTGGTTTAAATCACACAAGTCAAAGGATATGATCCTTACATACTCATATCCACCAACAGAAGGAAAAAACCAAAATATCATCCCAAGGTCAGCGATGAAGTAACCAACAGAAACCTGTCATATTAAAATTAAAACAAAATATAAATTTCAGAACCAGATAGAAATAAAAATGTCTTGCAGGTCATAATATGATCTATAAACATGATTTTCTTTGTTACCATTGGATGTATCAGGAAAATCAATGCAAGAGAAAGTCCAGATTTGATGTAAATTGTAACTAGCAACATATAGAAAGCATTAGTAAAAGGGATTTGGCAGAACATATGCATACTAAGAGAACATATGGGATTATCTTGCTTTTCTTTCTTCAGCAGAAAAATAAATTATGAAAATCAAGCAGCAAGTTACATGCAGCTGAAGCCAAACAACATTTCATCAATAGTATCCTACTGATTAAGTCCTGGGGTCTTTGGATACTTGATCATTGTACAAAAAACCAGCCTCCCAATGGCTTCTTCTAAGAAACATTCCTAATACCTTAAATCTCAAGGCTGGAGCCTGGATTGCATGATCATTTTTTGCACTGCAAAAGACAATCCTATACTTCATTAAAGTTAATATTATCTACTAGCTTATCATATATACTACTTAAAATATTATTTTTCTTTACCCTGGCAGCCCATGTTTTCCTCTAGTCTGTCTTGCTTTCGTAACAACAAATGGGTGTCCTCCAAATTCAACTTCCAGTATGTCTAGTGATTCAGACTTAACTTACAGTATGTTTAGTGATTCAGACTCATCTAAAGTATGTTATCTCATACTTCTTTTGGAACTACACTACATCATGCCATTCATGTTAATATCAGAAAAGGACAGTAAACAATATGAAATAATATGTAATGTAACCCTAGTTGGCATACAGCTGAACTCCATGATCCATCCCTTTATCCTATTAAATAGGTGAACTAGATTTACTGGCATGCCCTCCACAGTGAAGTGAGACAATTATAAGTGATTATCGTTTATCATAGATAATGGTGACGGGCAGATATAAATTGCAGAGAGGTAAAGGCAAACAAAATTGGCAAGGGTCCACATCATTCTCACCCCCAGAGCAAATGTAGACCATGAAGAGCTTCTAAATGTAACAAGTTCAGAAAACTGGTCGTCAGAATATAGATTGGAGCAAAACACGAAGTACAATGCCATGGTTGTTATGAAAATAGCATGAATTGTTGACATAGAGCTGCACAGACAATAAGAAAAACATCATAAACATGTTATCTTGTCAGAAACTGAATAAGAACATTCCATGAAATGGAAACATCCACTCACCGATTATTCCACTCAATGCGTTGGATTCTAGTGAGACTGGAATAGCTCTTAAAGTGAACAATGCTAAAGAGCTGAGTCAGATCATAGACCTGGAAAAACAGGAAATATTTAAAGATAAATGTAAAATAAAGATAAATAAAAGTAACCATAAAAGCTCTTAAGTGAAATACTCTAGAAAATAGAATGACAATATAATTAATACACCATACCATCTTGCAAGCGAAAACACCAGCAATAATAGAAGTGTATGGAATCAGAGGGTCTGCTAACAAATATTCCTTCACAAACAAATTAGCCCGGTTCTGGTAAGATTTGAATTTCATCATGTCATTAGAAGCCAACATTGCAACAGAACCCCTTGAATGGGGAATTTTTTTGAAGATCTTATGTGCTTTCTGCCTTTACTCCAGTATCCTGTTTTATGAACAAATACAGGTTTGAAGACAAGATATTAAAAAATTTAAAAGCCAATGATGAATCCTAATTTGTTTTTCCTGTGAAAATGACTCGAGAGTAAAGGATAACAATCACAGAAGTCATACAAATTGAGGCAAAGAGACTTAACAAATTAAGTATTTGTCTACCGTGTGCCAAAGAGATAACTAATCAAAACTTTCATCTGGACAACCCATAATATATCCACATTAAGAAAGAAGAAACACGAGAAATGTGGAGGATGGCACCCTCCTTGCAAAAAAGGACAGTCCACATCCAAAATTAAATAAAAGCGTGCTAATAACTCTCGGTGAAAGCAATCTTATACGAGATCAACTCTAACAAGGTAAGCAAATCCAATGGAATATCCAAACGTTCAGAATCAAACAAAGACAGCAAGAAGTTTGTTTGCATATAAAACACATTGCCACAACGCTCTTTCTTCTTTTACTCCAACCAAAACCTCTGAAATCAATACAGAAGACAAGAAATGCTTCCTATCCCGCGTACATACCCAAGTTTCACCCAAAACACCCAAAGTTCTGTTCCAATTTCCAAATGTTGCTATCCAGCAATGTAAATAACAGCCAACAACATTATCGCAGATCCACCAACCAAACCAACATGCGTGAAATTCAATTATTAATATTTACAGGAAATAAATCATCCATCGGGAGAGGGTAGGAGAAAAATGACATACCAAGTACAAACACTCTTCAACCTAAACACCAGCACCAAACGGTTTATTCATTAATACCAAGCCTAACCAGTTACCACTGTAAATATCACCCGCAACAAAATCAAATAAGTTACTACTCTCTGAGCGTCCGTAACTACTTAAGTCAATGCAGAGCTAACAGAAGACACGGACAAACAAAAAAAAGTAAAAACTCTTAATCATGCAAGAATCGAAATTCAGATAGGGTTCTAATTTCACATAAAAACCAGCATCCAACGGTTCCTATTAATTGCAACCACTTGATCAAGTGAGATTTGAAAGCACCAAGTACTAGTCAGTTGAGCGACGCGAGAGAAAAAAATTACATAAAACTTCAAGAACTTAACAACGACAACAATAACCGAATCGTTTAAGCTTTAGCAGGAGTCAAGAGAGGAGAGAAGGAAGTAAAGTACCGCAGAAGAGGGAATAGGCGTGTATTGGGAGTAGGGGAGAAATGCGATCGGTTGGTTGGTTGGTGTGTGCGTTTTGTAGAGGTTAGAGTGAAGAAGGTGGTGGAATCACGTTGCGTGTGCAGTGGTGATTGGAGAAATGGAAGGGAAAATCTGGAACACTGAAAACCCTAACATGTTCAATTGGATTTGGATTTCGATTGAATTTGGATTAAATTTGGATTTGGATTGGAAGAGGTGAGGCCGAGGAGGAAGATGGCAGAGATAGGAAGAAAAAATTATGGTTGGGTTGGCACCCCGCGTCTTTTATACACTTCTCAATTTTTCTTATTTTTCTTTTAAAGAAAATAATTAACAAAAAAACAAAACAATGGTTTTTGCTAGAAAGTACTCGCTATTCAATCCCTTTCATCAATCATTTCAATTATTACTTCTTCACTTTGGAAATTAAATCTCATTTATTGCGTTGGGTTCAATGATTCCAGGTTTCAATAAATAAAAATGGAGAGAGAATTAATACTTGATAATATTTAATTATTGAAAAGAATTTTAGAAAATATTCATTTATTATTTAAATGTAATAAATAAAGTGAGATATGTGTGAGTGAAACCAAACTGGAAAACGTGAGTTGTGCTGCTGCACTTGCATTGGGCAAAGAAATGGAAACATATATTTTGTGTTGAGTGCAGAAAATGGGGGAATCTGTTGTTGTTGCTGTTGGAAGAAAAGGAAGTAGTTTCATTTCATCCTTCCCAAGCATGTGCTATTTATTATCTTATAAATCACACAAAGAATATTGGTCACCATTCTAATTAACCCCACACTTTGTCTCATCATTTTTTTTTTTATTTTTGTGTGCAGACTAAGTTTTCATGAATAAATTTTATTCTAAAGTCTCCTCATTCTATATATACTTTGTGCCACAAACCAATGTTTTCAAAAATGTTACTACACAACACATTTTATTAGCTGGCTGACTTATACCAACAAAAAAATAATAATAATTTGTGTATGGAATCTGATAAAAACTTTGGGCTACCGCATAAAAAATAAGATGTGTTGTTTATAAACGCGCTTTCATATTATATATGTCGGTGCATACAATTAAATATTTACCTAAACTTGTGTAATAATTAAATTAGTTAGATTTTAGCACCTATTATAGTTATTCTATGTTTTTTTATTTGGAAAGTATATTTTTCTAATTAATACGCTGTCTGTTTATGGTTCTGATACTAAAAAAAATATGATTCTCAAATTTGTAGCAACTTATCATTTTCAATGACTATTAGTAGAAATGTTGATTACATTCTTTATATATCTAGAATTGCACTTGTAAAGCTTCTTTAAGAAGCTTTTTTAATTTAAGCTTAAAAAAATAGATAGATATATTGCGTGAGACTTTAGTATTTTACCATTATGGTAACATATACGTATCATGCGATGACACGTGCGAGAAGAATGATATGCTTATTTATTTTATATTTAATGGGGTTTTCATTAAAAATAATAATAATTTCGAACAAAATAATATTCTTACAGTCATGGTTATTTTCTTAAAACTATTAAAAAAATAAAATTATTTACACGGCGAAAATAAAAGGATGAGCATTGAATGGAAGGGGTGTGTTTGGATGGAGAAAATGGCAAAATTGGAGTCGAAAGTGATTATAGCGATGAAAGGGCACCCAGGAAGCGGAAAAAGCACGTTAGCAGAATCCATAGCTTCGTCGCTTCGAATTCCAGTGTTAGACAAAGACGACGTCAAAGACTGCACCCAACCGTTGCTGCTAACCTCACCGGCCTCACTCCTCAACGACCTCTCATACGACGTCATCTGCCAGATCGCCGCCACGCAGCTCCGCCTTGGCCTCAGCGTCCTCCTCGACTCCCCGCTCTCCCGCCGCGCTCACCTCGACCGCCTCCGACGCCTCGCTGCGGCTCGCTCCGCTCGCCTCCTGGTCATCGAGTGCCGCCCCGCCGACCAATGCGAGTGGCGCCGGAGACTGGAGACCCGCGGCGGCGGCGCGGGCGGACACAAGCCGGCGACGTGGGAGGAGCTGGAGAAGCTTCTGGAAGGGTACGGAGGGTGCACGGATTACGACGTGGGTGACGTGGCGAGGTTCGTTGTGGATACAACCGCAAATGTCCCTATCGAAGAGGTCTGTTCCTCTGCGTTGGAGTTTATCTGCACTCATGCTGCTACGCCACTTGAGATCTAGCCACGTGGCTTTCCAATTTCGTACTATTCTCATAGTAACATCTTCTTTCTCGTTACTATATTACATACATACATACTCATATATACATATTCTATCTCGTAGGGTAAATGTATATACTTCGTTGTATTTATCTGTTTAATTATGTGCGAGTTCTCTGATAAAAAAAGTTCTCTTATTTGATTATGTAAAAATAAAAAAAAAATATATATATATATATATATATATATATATTTATAACAA
>Ga0123340_1007432_pt1 | contig 10458 bp, 6 predicted proteins | sample SirMexnodulemix_FD_89961 | JGI IMG/M metagenome (GOLD analysis project Ga0123340, IMG submission 89961) | Root nodule microbial communities of legume samples collected from Mexico - Siratro Mexico nodule mix | ecosystem: Host-associated > Plants > Roots > Nodule | place: Mexico: Nepantla...
CATTCAACCCTTTAAATATATATATATATATATATATATATATATATATATATATGTTTGAATGTATGTGTTATAGTCATAAGTACTTGGAATTGTAAATGAAAGGTAATGGTTATACACAAATTAAATCAATATATTAATATAAAGTTTGTTTGATTAGTCGATTCTAATCATATGGATCACTAATTTAATGGATTCGGGTTGACTTAATTAAGAAAAAAAAGGGGATGTGTTTTTCTTTATGGGTTACCAACCCATTATGCAGCTTTCAAATACAACTTTGGCATCCGGAGAAAAAATTTAATGCATCTTTTTTAGCATCCGGATTTTTTGGAAAGAAAGAAAAACACAAAATAAAGTGTCTTCAGTGAGAAATGAAAAGGGGCCACCAAAAGAGAGTGAAAAAAAAAAATAATAACCTGTATGTCATGTGCAAATTTTTATAGAGAAACTAGCTTTAGGTTTTAAACGAATGAAAAATGATAATTTCAATAAGCAAAATTTGATTTTATAATGAAAAATACTAACTTTAGGTCCTACACGGTATAAAGGGAATAACAATTCTAATACTTTCACTATTTTTGATTTAGGATTTGAAACTAAATTACAACAAAATTGAGCCTGTTTTAAAAGGCTTTGTGGGAAAAGGGTAAATCAATCAAATACCCTTATTCTTTTTGCGTTTATGTCTATCACTGCTATTGTTGCGGTCGCTTCCACCAGTCTTCCTAACTTTGTGCGGTCTTTTTGATGCCTGACCAAAATGTAATAAAGTCAGAATACAGAATAATGTAAATGAAAGTAACAACTAACGACATATTCAGCATTATCTTTATATCAGTGCAAACATTGTATTTATATTTTTATGCATCCACAAGGTGTTTTGTCCATCCTTTGTTTCTCTTATCCTTCACCATTAAAGATTCAGAATTGGCATAAAAGTAATGTAAAATTGATGATAAAAGGTTAATCATACCAAAGCGGAGATAGCCTTCAGAGGGTCTCCATCTTTTCTAAATTTTCTCTTGGATCCTTTGCGGCGATTATTATTTCCCATTGCATCACTCGCAAGTTTGACCATGTCCCTTGCCTCTTTCGTTGGTTTGTCTAATAGGTACTCAGGCACATCACGTAGGTGCGGAGGTGGGGCAATCTTGCTCAAAACTTTGTCATGCTTCAGTAGATCTGCTCAAATATGATTTTGATCCTTTAAGTTCAACTTTAATATTAACAGCAACAGACCTTATCCAATCAGCAAGCACAATAAATGTCAACGACATATTTAACAATGATATCAACCAATTACATTACCTAGGTCTTTTGGATTAGTCTCAAAATGGGCTTTCAACCTTCAAAAAAACACAGGTATGCAGCAATAAATTAGAACGGGAATAAAATTAAGATCATAGTTAAAGTTCTCAATAATACACCAAATGATATAAAAAGCACTCACTTTTCAGAGTTCAAAATTTCATTCCTCAAATCTTGGGCTCGTGACTCTCGGACGGCAATTCTAGTTACACTCTTGGCAACATCCTGCAAGTGAAAATCAATCATAGCATATCCACTCAATATCAGGTAGAAAAAGGAAGGCGCAAAGCAAGATATATTCTATACGCTATTCATTAAGAAGAAAAACATACGAGAGTATGTTGCATCATGCACGTCCATACCCTCAATTTTAACTAAGACATGCATAACAAGATAATCGCAAAACAAATGTTTGACGTTTTGGTGGTCAACAACTTTTAAAATATTGACACACATACGATAAATGTTTGATCAAGCAGAATGTTACGATAACAACCTAATACAGAAGGAAAACGTATACAAGTCAAGCAAAAGACCTCTCTTAGGCTTGATGGATCAACAGAATCCTATTTTAGCTTTCCATCTATAACAATGAATAATGACAAATACCCCGCTTTGTGTACACAATTTTGTTTTTCAAAATTACCCTAAGGGATGACTCTTTCCTTTTTTCTCACACGAAAGCTCCCACTACCAACAAAATTGTCTCCAATCAAATTATATGTGTTAACTTTCAGTAATCTATAAAACAGTCACCCACAAACAAAACTCAATATCCAATTGCTACCCACAAACAAACCACTCACCCACGCCTGTATGTCTATTCATTTTAGTGTTACCCACAAGCAAATCACTCGCCAATGCATGTCTATTAATAATATAAAACTAAAATTAATATAAAAATTAAAATTTTAACTCAATAAAATAAGATAACACGATGAAACTACAGGTACACAAGCATGTCTATGTTTCCGCTAGTCAAGAGTAAAGGAAATAATAAATCACCTCTGCCCTATACCGTAGAGATTCAACTACGTTCTCGGTGAGGAGGGGAAACTCGGCAATAGAACTTGTTTCTTTGTTTTCATCATCCCCAACAAAAGATTTTATTTCTTCTAAAGTATCCATCTCATCTGGAGAAACCTGAGATGAAACAAAGCAATATCTAAATAACACTATTATGCAGATTGGTGCCATTTAGGATCTCCATGGAATACCCAATGGACAGGAGAGAGAAAAATGCAACTAAGAATACACTTTTAGAATTTAGGTAATAGAAAAAAAAGTGGATTTGTTTTGTCCCAGAAACTCACCAGAGAGACAGAAGCACCAGAATTGTAGGCTCTACCTGTACGTCCAATTCGATGTACATATCCCTCAACATTTTGAGGCATTTCAAAGTTTATAACCTGTTCATCAACAAGAGAGAGCATTAACTAATTGATTGTAGTGAACAGAGCTCCATCGCCATGAAACAAGGATATAAACTAGAAGAAGCAATTTACCAATTAACATAGTACACAACACTTACTAACAATAGGATATGCAGAACAATTCAAACAAGTCAACAATACACCAGAGATACCAAAGAGAACTTGCATACCGTGAATACATTTTTAAAGTCAATTCCCCTTACGACTCCGAATTCAGAATCTAATTTTACTTTAGCACGTTTTCTAGACTTCCGTGATCCAGCGTTACTTTCCTTAGACAGTTCATCCTTTTCCTGTGACTGACTAAGATCTGTTGCAATTAGATAATCAAACAGACCTGCATTGAATTCCTGATAAAAACAGGTTAGTCAAAATCGTGTGAGAAAATGAAGATCCATAAATCATAATGAATTGATAATAAAGTAACTTTTCAAAGAAAACATAAACTCCTCAAGCTTTGTTGGCTGGAAAATTTCTGTAGCACTAAGTTAAGTAGCAAACTCTTAACAGCTGTTGCACCAAATGAAAGAATGAATTGAATAACATCGTCTACCTCCAGAATATGGAGACGGGAATTCTGAGGCAACTCAGGATTTAAAACAGCAGATCTGATCCCAAACTACAAGGAAAACAGGGAAATGTGAGAGAGCAAGGAATAATGACAACAAAATAATCACACTGTAACTACAAATGTTTTAAACCCAGAGTTGATTCAAGACTTAATCCAAACTTCTCGAAAAGAAATATTGAAAGGGGAATTCAAATCACATAAGTATTTGTTAAATAATCACCATCCATTAAATTGGCACAATATGAAAATCGACACAAATAAAAACAGAATTTTCAGACGTTTAACTTGGGGAACTATTTATTTAAAAAAAAAGTAAAGAAAAGGAGGGAGATTTTTTTTACAGGAATAAGCAGTCATGGAGGAGAAATACACGCATCCAATCAGTGGTAGCAATGTACTAGGAGGAGAAAGGGAGGAAGCAATCAACTTTGCGTTTGCATCATCTTTCATCAAATTTTCCTTCATTTTCTTACATTCCAACCTCAATTGTTTACATCCACGAGAAGTAAAGGTTAACAATTTTTGTTTTGAGTTGAAACTTGGAGATATACCCACTCCAAAGAACTTGCCCATATGGAATTCTTTGAGATAAACCTACAACTCATTTGTGTTAGGCATTAAATTTTATGGCATGAATGGGTAACAAGTGTGGTATTGAGTAGTACAAAGTTAAATCCTAGGCTATATATGGGTTCCTTTAAAACACCAGGCCTGTAAATTGGAGGTTTGGTAAATCTATATTACCCATTATTACGGGTTTTGGAATAAATTTCAGCCGTCTCAAAATTAATTTGTCGATGCTCAGATTCAGAGGAAATTACTCCAGTAGCTCCTCCTGAATGCATTTATAGAGACCAAACTAGTCCGTCATAGTAGCTAAACTACTTGGTGGCAACTTTAATGAGTATTCCAAGCTAAAGAATTCTATAAAAAGTGTTTATTAATTTTTACGCTGATTTCCATATTTTAAATATTCTTTCATTTAATTTCCTCTTATAATTATGAGATTCTATATTGCAAAACAGTAGCGGTGATGACTTTGTGTACAATTTAAGCAAGTATTGACATGAATGCTTAAAGACTTGAGATAGAATAGTCTTGATAGACTGGTGTAATTTTACTTCTCATGGTATATTTGATTGCTTTTTCATTATGGGTTCAGTTATGGGTCATTGTTTGCTGTAACAAAGAGAAATGCATGCTAAGAGCTAATGTGCTTTGTTTTATTGATAAAGTTTGTCATAATGAAGAGATAACACGGTTTATGAGACTAGTTCCCGTAATATACACTATGGTATGCCATTTGCCACAAGAGATAATGTGGCCTATTCGATATCAAATGAGACCTGGGTCCTAATGAGTGATAACGATGATATATAACAATGTTGGTATTGTTTCCTCATTTACCAGTGTCATTATTCACAATTGAGTTTTATAGAAAAATGATAACCCTAGTTTTGAGTTATATTTATATTTTTGAATGAGTTCTCAAGAGGAAGCATTGGCTTTATATGGTGTTTTATCTTGTATCTGAAATTTCTTTCTCCTTTTGTTACCATAAATTCATATTTGAATTTGAACACTCATGCAATGTTTGTTTATCCTTTCTGACTACTTTGTTTACTAAGCTCTTAATAAGACTCCATGACTCGCATTTCCTTTCTCCTTGTTCTCATATTCTCTTATATAGCCAAGGAGATTGTTCCTGGGGTTGGCAGGTTTGCCCAGGATTTCTCTCAAAAAAATATGCGCTCTATCAAGAAATTGTACAAAAAGCAAAAGCTTAAGCTATTAAATGAAAGATCATGAATGGTTTTACTTCTACCGAAAAGCTTTAGGCAAGAGTCCTATGGGCTTGATGTCATGACAATGCATTAGTACAAAGGAAATGTCATACATATTAACAGGTACCTAACGTTGAACATCAATCAAGTGAATGTTTATGAATACATCAAACACGTACCTTTTCCAAGAATAGTTTCAGTCTGAAACTCATGTCTATGGTATTAGTGAATATCAGAACTTTCTTTTGGACCAACCCCAACTTCAACACAGCAAGGATGTAAAGTAACTTATCACTAGCAGAACATGAGATCTGACACAAAAATTTAATGAAAACAGTTAAAACCTGATCAATTCCATAGAAAAAATTGGAAAGATACAGCCATAAATGAAAAAAAGAAAAAAACTAAAATCTATGGTACAGGTTGATTGCTTTCAAACATGCTCTAAGCAGAAACATAACATCAGATATTTAAATTAAATATACTCAGGATCACTGAATCGAATGATATGTTTATTTTTAAAGTGTTAAAATCCTTCTCACTCCAAATCAAAATTTTCCTCACTAGAATGGTTAATTTCCTTCTAATATCAACGAAGAAGGGAGATCCCAAACAGAGAAAACCAGTAAAAGCCCCTTCTATAGAAAGAAATTATGCAATATTTGTGAAGATAAAACGAAGAATAAAGTTAACTGCAACTAAGTGCATAATGGAAAAAAAGACAGGTAGAAATATATTACCCAGAACTGCTGAACATTTTTAGGAATGATCTCATCCTTGTTATTTCCCACTTCAGGCAAAGTCAAAATAAACGGGTTGTGCAGAATCAACTTCTTTAGTTTGTCAACATCCGCACTGTAGACAGTATATTAGAATTAAATCAAGGCAATAGATGAGAAATTAAACAAATGGAGATAATATATCTAAGACTAACCCTAAAATAATGTCATGAAATGATCAATGAGAATACACAAGAAAACACTTTACCAGTAAAACTTCACAGAAATAATATTTTATTTAACATATAGCTAACATACAATATAATCTACAAATGTGCAAGAAAAATCACCATGTTTGCTCTCAGTTTCATATGATGAAGATACAACAAAAAAGCACATCCTTACATAGGGGACAAAAATGAAGCTGTTCACACTAAGGAAAGCTAAACTCACGATTGAATAAATTTTTACTAGCTAATTTTATCCCCAATATATGAATATGTGCAAAATTTTAGATTAATCAAAATGTATTTCATATCTCATTTATACACATCAAAAGTAATGTAATAAGTATTTTAAAATATATGAATCCGAAGAACTCATCGTTGTGCAAATTTTACAAAATTTGACACAAATAATGTAGGTAATAAAATGTTATAATCCAATGGCCAGGACGATTCAAAATATTTTATGTAAAGCTATTGTTGGTCTAAAAGTAAATGTAACTCATTCGTGTGAACTGATATGATGATATGATTCAATGACCAGGTCAACGAAAATCCCATTTTATGTAAAGCTATTGATAGTGTAAAAGTGAGTGAAACTCATTAGTGAGAACTAATTACACGTGATATAGGCACACATATATAAAGAGAGGGATTTGAAAATGACAGGAAACATGAAAAATATCATAAGTGGAAGAAACATCATAAATAACACACCTTGACGTTGCAGACATAAGAAGACACTGGCAACTTCTGGGAACATGAGGTGTAAAAGCTTTTATATCATTTTCATACCCATATGATAGTAGAAGATCTGCCTGAAAACATTATTTGAACATTGATCATGTCACAAAATACTAACCAAAAAATTGTTCATCAGCTACTTGAGTTGTATTGATAACTTAAACCATTAAGCAAAGCATGAAAACAACACACATTGCAAATGCTCTGTGAATATAATTCAACTTTAAAAAAAAAAATGCTAGTTGTTTCAGAAATAGACAGCAGCCAACAAACAAAGATTCTAAACAAACAATTCACTGCATCTGGTTTCACCTCATCAAGAACAAGAGTTTCAAGAGATTCACTAATGGATGCCGCCTTAAGTATGCCACCGGATAAACACTTCGCTACGCAGGCAGGAGTGGAGATCAAAATATCAGGAGGTCCAGCCAATGCTGCCCGCTGCAAACACAATTCAGAGACAATTACAACAAAGCACATTCTAAACAAATTGTAAACATAAATAGAATATCCACACCCTAAACGATAACAACAAACAAACAATAGTCTAGAAGACATAACCAACCAAGTCATTAGCAAGCATGTTGCTATTCAGCTGCACAACTTTCAGTTGAACTCTGCACAACTCAACCAGCGACAACACTTCCGCATGCACCTGAAATTACGGATAGAAAGAAATAACACGAAATTAAGTTACACAATTTTTTTTTAAAAAAAAAAGGATGGCATGAATCGAAACAAGTGAAGGCACCTGTTGACAGAGTTCGCGAGTAGGGACAAGAACAAAAGCATTGGGCGCGAGCTTCTTCCGATCAGCACTAACGGTAAACAGCTTCTGAAGCAACGGGAGAAGATACGCTAAGGTCTTTCCGGAGCCTGTTTTGGCGCGTGCAACCACGTCCTTGCCTTCCTGGAAACAGATAATGAACAAGTTTAGGTTGAAGTGAAGTTGAATGGTGAATAGTGAAAGGTGAAGTTTGAAAAAAGTGTAACCAGAATGAGTGGAATGGCGGCGCCCTGAATTGGAGTGGGTTTGTCGATCCCTTTCTTCTGTAAGGCGCGAACGAGACGAGCGTCCAGGCCGAGCTCTTCGAAGCTCTGGTCCTCTGCTTCTTTTTCTTCTTCTTCTTCGCGAATCGTTTCTTTCAAGTTCGTTTCCGCCATCACGAGTCGGCGACGGTTGGAAGTTTGAATGAAATAACGGTTCAGAAATCGATGCCGCGACGATGCAAAACTTTGAATGCCTGTGGTTTGAGTTTGGCACGCCTGCAACTTCCTTTTGTTTAGGTCTTCAGAACCGAGACATGCTTTCAAGAACGCATTCAAACTCCGAGTAATGGGCATCAGACATGGGTGGTTCCATGAGTGATCAGGCCGAGGCCCAAATGTAGTGGGCCACTCCATGGGGTGCAGGATGAAACCATGGGTTGCAGGAAGAATTTGCCTCGAAAAAGGACTAAGGACAAAATTGGAAAGAAAACAATAGATACATAAGAAAAAAAAGAAATCATTAAAGGGACTGCCTTCTGCACCCCATGTTTTTAAACCTACACCTCTGTGAGGGGTTGAAATAATAAACTTGTTTTTTGAAGAAATATATTTTACACGGCATATTTTAGTATATATTCTTTTATTCAGAAAATATCTTTATAGATATACAATACATTTTGAATCATACAAACTCACATTTTAAATTACGTAATTTATTAAAATATATTTTCAGATTTAGAAATATATTACATTTTAAAAACATATTTCAAAATACACGTTTAACTTTAGAATTCATATATTTCTGAAAGTTAAAATTGAGTGCAGTAATATATAGGGGTGGAGAATTTAATGACCTCGTCAAAAAGGTAATAATTATAATAATAAATCATTTTAGTATCTTCTAACCAATTTAATGCGAAGGAATTGCAATGATTTTTTTTTTAAAATAGACCAAATTAATATCTTTGAAAATATTAAGATGAGATTAAAAAGACATTAATAACAATAGGAAAAAAAAATTGTAAACTTTTACTTTTCTTAAAAATAGGACAAAACTTAACCATTTAACTGATGGTATAACTCTAAAATAAATGTTTTCAATAGATAAATGAAAATATTTAATTTTTTAAAATAGACCAAATTAATATCTTCAAAAATATTAAGATGAGATTGAAAAAGTATTAATAACAACAGAACAAAATAAACTCTTAAACTTTTACTTTTCTTAAACTAGAACAAACTTAACCATTTAACTGATAGTATAGCTCTAAAATAAATGTTTTAATAGATAAAGAAGAGACCATAAAGTAATGTTGTGCTTAATCCAATAATATTTTTATTTGAATTTTTTTTTATAACATTCCATAACAATATATATGATATGTTTCTTAAATTTTACAATGTTTTTTTAAAGTTGTACAAAAATAATTTATGACTAATTGATAGTGTTCAATCCAAAAAACAGTGTAATAAAAAATGTAAATTTAGTACACATTTTACCCCTTAGTTTCATTTAAGAATTTTGTCATCTATTTTTTGTTCTTGTAATTTTATCATCATATTTTAATCTTTTCATTTTATTATTCATTAAATTATAGCAATATGTTTTTGTATCACGACAAAATTTAAACGGAATCAACACTGTTATTTTGAAAAAGAAAAAGTCGTAACATATTGTAACTTAAAAAAAAAAATCTTAAATTACCAACATTTGAAAATGTGAGACTAATAATCCAAGCTGAGCTACCAAAATTAATAATAAAAAATGAGTAAAAGTGAAATTCATAAAAAAAAATAAACTATAAACATAATTTACCTAAAAGAAATGCATATAATTATCATGTCATTACTTAATAAAAATATTCGATTGGTGGAACTAAAAAATCAATAAGAAAACGTTTAATTTTTTTAGGTCTTAAAACATAGAATTAACATAGTTTTAATTTTGTAAATTAGAAAAATAAATCATTTCATTCACTCAGAACAAAGTGTGCGCATTTCAAAAAAGTTGAAAATAAAAAGTTATTTGTTGTCAAAAACTTAAAGAAGGCATACTGATAACTGTTCCCTAAAAGTGTGCAATGATTTCAATTTAGTTTCTGATTGTTAATCAAATTTAAAATTTATCTGAAAGTAATTTAAATTTTCAACTTTCACGTTGTTCTTAGTTACAAATAGGTTCGTGCATGATATGAGTTAAGAACTACTGTTGTTTTGTTACACTCTAAGTCTCAAAATATTATAGTTCTAAAAAAAATTCAAAATATAGAAAAGAAATTTGTTTTAATGATTTTGTTTTAAAAGGTAATGTGTTTACTGTTGTAATTAACATAAGTATAAAATGTGGAGGGAGACTATACATGTATCATCGCAGATAAATGTCAGAGGTTGTTGAGTTCCTTTTTTTTTTTTTTTAAATTAGGAAGATATTAATTTTTGATATTTTTCTAGAAGAAGAGAGAAAGAAATAGAAGTAGTTAAGATTGTGGAAAATCATCGTTTTACACAACACATCCCTTGCAAAGCACGAAGCCAATACAACACAACAAAACAAAACACCGTACAACTTCCCTTGTATTGGACCTACCTCACCTTTCTCCGTTTTTCAACTCCACACAAAACCAAAACCTTTCTTCAAAATCAAACACTTTGATTTCTACCATAATCGAATCGATTCCATTC
>Ga0123340_1007433_pt1 | contig 10457 bp, 2 predicted proteins | sample SirMexnodulemix_FD_89961 | JGI IMG/M metagenome (GOLD analysis project Ga0123340, IMG submission 89961) | Root nodule microbial communities of legume samples collected from Mexico - Siratro Mexico nodule mix | ecosystem: Host-associated > Plants > Roots > Nodule | place: Mexico: Nepantla...
ACTAAACAAATAACTTAATCTATTTTTAAAATCAAATAAACCTACATTCGAACTTTTTTAAGTTTAAAGATCAAATTCATCTGATAAAAAAAATTCAAATTAAAAAAACATTGTTCTAAAATGATAATGCAAAAAGATTATACCATAGACTTATATTTTTAGTTTGTAAAATATGAGGTGAATTCAATTTATTTTCCAAATATTTAAAAAATACTTTTAGTCTCTCATTTAAAAAAAAAAAACTGTTTTTTGGTTTTGTTTAGTAGAGGAAAATAAATACAATAATGCATAAGATAACAGGAATAGATGAAAACTAAATAAATATATTTAATTAAAAATAATAATAAATATAATAAAAAATTTATCTTGATGAATAAGGCGTATATATAATTATTATTTACTAATATATAATTTTTTTTATTAATAAAGCATTTCTTTAATCTTACGTTTTTATCATCCAGAACGATTTTCATAATCATTTAATTTTTTTCTCTGTACTCTCTCTCTCCTCTTTTTCTCGAGTTTCAAAACATACCTTTAATTTTTTAAATACTACATTTAAAGAATTAAATATTTCTTTTAAACTATTATTAGTTTCCAACAGTAAAGTAAAATTTAAAATCTTATTTTTAAGAAACTAAAAAAATTGAATTTATAGAATAAAAATAAAATTCATTTTGAATTTCAGAAAAAAATTATAATAAACTAAAATAATACTACTCTTTTAGATTATTTATAGAATAGAACTCACCTCCCCTGTAAAAGGCTACTAACTAGTATTCCCCCATTTTATATTATTTTATTGCTACCAACTTTGTAAAGAGGCTATTGTCTAGTAGCTTCCATTTTCAAGCTTCACCACTATAAGTACTCACCCTCTTGCAAATGCCATAACAAACCACTTGAGAATTGAGAACACAGCTCCAAAAGAAGCCAAGCAAAATGAAGCTTGTCTTTGCTACCCTACTACTCTGTTCTCTTCTTCTAAGCTCCTCTTTCTTGGAGCCAGCCATGGCCTATGAAGAATCATGTAAGATTTTCAGTTACTGCTACATAAAAATAACTGTTTGAGTAAGTATATATATTTTCAAACTTGGTGTGATGTGTGTGTTTTCTGTGTTGATTGTAGCTTATTGCAGCAGCAAGTGTTCGGATAGGTGCTCTGCCGCAGGAGTTAAGGATAGATGTCTGAAGTACTGTGGAATATGCTGTGCAGAGTGCAAATGTGTCCCTTCTGGAACCTACGGGAACAAGCACGAGTGCCCTTGCTACAGGGACAAGCTCAACAAGAAGGGCAAGCCCAAATGCCCTTGATTCCTTCAACTCATAGAGATAGTGTGTGTACGAGAGGAAGGTTGTGTACCTTAGTTGTTAGGTTATGTCATTACAAACATTTAACTTTTGGTGTTAAGTGTTATCTGTTATGTCAGCTATTCCTAAGCAGGTGTTGGATTCTTGTTATTATCCAAAAATTTCAGTTTCCAATGTCTGTTGCATGTTAGATCTGATTCCGAATAAATTAGACTTCCTGCATAAACCTTCTCTTCTCAGTTTGATCAAACAATTTGCATTTGATTATATGCGTTTTTCATATATGTGCTTGATGGAGATTTAAATTTCCTACTAAGAGAGTAAAATCTTGTATTTTTTCTTATTATATAAGTGATGATGCATGTACACAACTACTGACATGGCAAAGAAACATTTTCTTAAGATAAAACCTTGGATTCCCCATGTGATTCCTTGATGGAAGTTCAAATTTTAAAGCACCGTCGTGATGTCACTGCGCACTTGCACGCATGTGACATGTCTGTGAACATTATAGTAAAAACTACCCAAACAAGGTGCCACTATTACTATAATCACCTTTTTTTCCCTTTCTGTCTCCAGGAACTAAGATGAGTTTAACATCCACAATTTATGATATTTTTGTTTTTCAGTTAATACACAATTGATCTCCAAATTTGGATCTTGATTAGTTGAGTTCGACTAGAATCTAGACTATTTCAACTAAAAGAAAAACATGTGATTACTAATTTTAGTAAAAGCAGTACTAAGTCTTATGTTGTTTTAGAGTTTTATTAGTGAGGAGTGATTAATGTAGAGATTATTCATTGAGTAACTCTGAAATAATCCTCCTAGAAGGCATCTAGGTGTGGCCATTGGCATGCTATATGAAGGTCTAGTATGGGTGAAACATGTCCCCATGACCAATAAACAGAGAACAGTACCTCAATAGTCTCTAAAGTACACAAGTTTGTTTCTTTTAAGATGTTGGGGTATTGGTTTGTGTTGTGGTGGGATCATGTGAGTGTTGCATCATTGGAGATTGCAATGATGTGTACTACTTGGTGCGTGTTAGGTGGTTTTGGTAATGGAGATTTTGTTTTTGGAAAGTTTTCTTGCTTGTGGTATATGTTCAGAAGTTGGACGTATTTTTGTTCATGAATTCTTGGGAGGGCTAAAGATCTTAGCTAAAAAAATGTTAGCAGACGAATGGAATGGTTCTATAAAATGTTAAAATTATTCAGTTATAAAACTTTAATATGTATAAATTCATGAAATGTTAAAATTATTTAATTATAAAAACTTGGATAAGATATTTTTTTTAATCCCTCGTCCTTAAAAAATTTAATTCTCTAGAACACACAGTTATTTTTTAATTCTTGACAAAAAGGCAAAAAATAGTCTTTCAAAACTCCGTTGTCTCTTCATAGCTTCCACATCTAAATTAAAATCATTCTCTCCTCTTAGATCCCCTTCAACGCACTCTCCCACTCATATCTTGGTTTCCCCTTATTTTCCTTAAAATTCCATATTGGATAATATTCTTCCATTCTTCTCAAATTTTTTTTTTTAATTTTGATACTGGCACAAATTATTCAATACTGCTCGAACTTTAAACACGTACAATTTGAGTGTTCTATTTTTAATATGATTTATTTTGTACTACTTTTAATATGATTTATTTTTGAAATGACATAATCAAGATTCAAACTCTTCACAGTTTAGTTAAGGGACGGATACTATTATCAAATATTAGCAAAATTCTATATTATTGATCAAATATTATAAAATCAATTTATAAGTTCTAATTTTGTATACATTATGATTTTTTTTTTCACATTGTGTAAATTCATTTTCGTGATCTAATGAGCAGTGTTATAGTCACCCTTTCAATAAAAACAATATATCAACAATTAGCTAACCAAATTAGTATTTTTTTAAAAATGAAAAAAGAACAAATAAAGAAAAGTATAAAATGAAACTCAAGGATTCCACAATGTAAAAATATAAATTTTAATAACAAATTTTGTTAGTGGGATATCTTTCTAGATTGTGAAATCCAATTGACTTTTAGTTTTCTCAATCTATAATACTTCTAAATTGAATAATCTGAAAATAATAAGTTAAAAATCATTGTCACCTCCATACTTAAATTCTTTGAAAAGTGAAAAAAAAAAAACAAAAAAGTTATATCTAAAGAATAAATTAACTTTAACACCTACACAACCATCAATTCCAACTATATACTCTTTGCCAATTTATGTTCAAAGTAGGATCTCACAAGTAAGAAGACCATTCAAGGACAACAATAAATGTTAAATAAATAATAAAACACAGAGGACAAAATGAGCATTTTAAGAAAAGGGCGTTAGAAGAAAATATAGGGGTGGAAGAGGAAATTTGTGGAAATGACAATCTGAAGGCCCAAGAAAAGCCCGTTACCATAGATAAAAAAAAAAATTCAACTCACGGATTAACTTCTTTTTAAATAAATAATATTTAGGCTATCTTTTAAGTGGTGTATTATTTGACATTAATTATTTTATTTTAATTAGTAAATTCAAATTTTTAAGTCACAATTAGGCTAAATGTTGAACAGAAGAGCTTAAGTATTCACAGAGTTTTTTTTTTTTTTTTAATTATAGTCTCTCTCTTTTTTTCTTTTTTACACAGCTTTGGATAATTTGTCGAAGTTAGGGATAATGATCCAAGCAGTGTTATCCATTTCTTAAAAACAATTATTTAACTTCTGGAGGCAAGAAAAAGAGAAAATAGAACTAATATTGCATTTTTATTTAAATAACAATAAAATAAATTAAAAACTAATTTTAAAAAATGAATTAATTTAATTCAAAATTTTCTTTCCTCCAAAAATGAGTCATAGTTTTGAAATCCTAAAAGGCAAGGATGATGATGTTAGATCTTGCAGTAACCTACACCGTCAATATTTCTCTTCTTGTTTTTAAGTGAAATGTGCGGCAAACCTTAGATCCTGAATTGATTCAAACGGTTAGAGGATAAGGGAGTAGCGACGAACTGAGACGGCGTCGTATCGGTTGGAGAGAGATCTGGTGTGGGAGTGGTAGCGGAAGATGGACAAGGCTACGATTGGAGAGGTCATCGAGAAGCAAGTCCTCACGGTGGCGCGCGCCGTCGAGGACAAGATCGATGAGGAGATCGCCGCCCTTGAGCGCCTCGATGCCGACGACATCGAATCTCTCCGTGAGCGCCGCCTTCAGCAGATGAAGAAGATGGCGGAGAACCGCTCCCGTTGGATCTCCCTCGGCCACTCCGAATATTCCGAGATTCTCTCCGAGAAAGACTTCTTCTCCGTCGTCAAGGCCAGCGAACGCGTCGTCTGCCACTTCTATCGCGAAAACTGGCCCTGTAAGGTTCGTACATACATCCTCACTCACCTTTCATTTTCAATTCATCAGAATTAATTACCTATCACGTTGATTTTCTTCCTAAGAATTTAAACGTAGTAGAAAGGATCATTCATGTTATTGTTCGCGATTCGCTTGCAGGTTATGGACAAACATTTAAATTTGTTAGCGCAGCAGCATATCGAGACTCGGTTTGTGAAAATCCACGCTGAGAAAAGTCCGTTTCTGGCTGAGAAGCTCAAGATCGTTGTTCTTCCAACTCTTGCCCTCATAAAGAATGCCAAAGTCGATGATTATGTGGTATGTGTGTATACGAGGGTTGTGATATGTGTTTGCCAGGAATATTGTGCTGGATAGGGTTTTTGCTATCTGTTTATTCATCAGTAATTAGTCTATATCTTGATGGGTTCCAATCTCAATTGTCATGCATTAGTTAATTGAATATTACTCTGATTGTTTTAAAAATCATATCTATCATGAATTTGATTGTTTGACACTTAAAGTAATCCTGTAATAACATTGTATAAAGGTTAAAATATTTAAGTTGTGTTTGTTTCTAAGTTAGAGCACCCTGAATGGGAATCGATGGTTAGAGTAGGGTTCCTGTTCAACGAGCTTTGGTAAGTGGGATTTTGTTAAATTGTCTATTTACTTATTTCAGTAAATAGTCTGTGATTAGCAGTGTGTAAAGATTTTCTGTTATCACGACAAATTTTGTCCTGACTATCTTAAAAAATGTACTATCACCATGAATTGTGAATTGTTGGTCATTTAAAAAGTTTTACAATGACACTGGACAAAAATTGAACTTTGAATTGTATATTCAATTTTAGCACAAGCAATATAATTATGGTGATACGTGTGCTATTAGGTTGGGTTTGATGAACTTGGTGGGACTGATGAGTTTAGCACAGAGGAGCTAGAAGAAAGATTGGCTAAAGCTCAAGTAATCTCTTATGAGGGTGAATCATCATTCAATCAAGCAAGGTCCAGTGCAAAAACCACAAGAAGTGTTCGGCAGAGCTCAAGAGCAGACTCCTCAGATTCTGAGTAACAAGCATTTTCTGATGAATTTTATTTGCTATGCTCTCCTGAGCACTGGGATTTACACTCTAAATTCAGTCTTCGTGCCTTGTGTGTGCCTCTGTCTGTAAGAATTCATCATGATTCTAGTCAGCCCATATGTTTCTTGAGATCACCCCTTTTTATAGTATAATGTTTTTGAGATAGTCACCTGATTATGCTAACTTCATTCATCTTTGTTAATAATTTTATTTTATTAGTTTTGATATCTATACAGTGCTTTATTATTGTGTTTTGCTAATGTATTATACACGGTTCGTGTAGTGTCTACCTATAAAGTAAATGTTGGCTGATGGTCGGAAACATATAACGAGGTATGTTGTGGATGGAACTGGGATAATTCAAAAGAGATTACGGTTTCTTGTTGTATAAATTTTTTCTTAACGATGAAGTAAGTTGCCACACCTCCGTGAAAAGCTGGACTCTTTTAGTTAGAGCAGTCAAGCCTAATATTCATCTAAATTTCAAGTATCTATTTTGTGGCAAACTGGAAATTCTTTTAGTAGAAGCATTAAGATGGTAGATTAATCTAAATTTCCAAGTCTCTATTTTTTGTAATTCTTGAAGCAGACACTTGATGATTGGAGAACCTGCAGCACTCTATACTGGCAGTAATATCTTTTAGAACCATCACTAATTTTCAACAAAAAAAAAAAATATCAGATACTTTATCAAATTTATCTAACAAGATTGTAGCAGACAAAATATTTCGTATAGAGAAGAATTAGTTAAAAATAAGCAACAAGCCAATTTAGAATATGTTGAGTAAAGAAGATGGAGAGAAAAAAAAGATCCCCCAAGGTTTATATTTATATTGTTCGCTTTAATTATATCTAATTATTCGGTCGCTTCGGCCAAGTACTTCCAAGAGTATTGAATTCTATAATATCTTAGTTTCAGTCTTTTGTGACATTTTATAACTACAAGATATCCTTAGAAAATGTATCCAGTTTATAACCTTACATGAAAAATAATTCAGTCAAGAACAATATCGTTAGAGAAAAGTCATGCACTACAAAACCGCCACAAAGATACGTGATCACAAGAATGTTCTTGTGTCAAGGTACTGATTGCAAGATTCAAGTAAGATGATTCTAAGAATAATTGTATTACTCAAGTATTAGTCTCTTTCAAACTGGTAAGGCGTTTTCGTAAAGAATACATCTCATTTGGATGTAATTTGGTTTTGAAACAAAGAAGATATAAAGATTTTAAAACTTTACTGTTTTAATCGATTAAAACCTCTTTAATTAAAATCATTGTTTATATTAATTGAATAATTTAAATTCATTAAAAACATAATGACTTTGAATGATTTGAGACTTAAGCAATTTTAATGGATTAGAGTAAAGAAAAAAACAACTTTTGATTTTAAGTAATTTTAATATATTAATTCGTTATTTTAATTGATTAAAATACTTTTCCATCAAAACTAAGAACATTTTAAGATAATAAACATATTCTAGTAAATTAAAACACAACTACAAACCAGATGTGGCTTTGTTCCACTTTCAAAGGCAACCAAATCAAGATAAAAAGAATTTCCAAGAAATTTAAACTTTTAAAACCATTATTCAAGACAAACTCCAATCAATATTGACTTAGGATTTTCATCATTGAAGTCTCTCTCCTTGAACTTTTCTTAACTCAAATAGGTTAAAATCATCAAATACACTTAATGCATTACACAAATAAGATGGTTGGACCACTAAAATTGCATGTTTATATCATGGGACATGCCTAATATTCACATTAAATGAAATATGACTTAATTAAGTTAAAAGTTTAGAATACATTTTGGTATTTTTAGTTGATTTTTTATTTATTTTTAATTATTGTGTACTCAAAATTTTTATATTTTTAATTAAGTTATTTTTATTTAATTATTACATTAACTAGACAAAAGAACTGTTATCTGTCATCTTGTATATTTGTCTCCATGTATTAAGAAAAGTAAGATTTTGTGATTAATATAAAATTATATTACGGTTAATGTAAAATATGAATAATTTTTATTGTTCCGATTGAAAACGTGGTGAATAACATAAAATGTCCTATAGAAAGATAATTCTTTAGTTGTTATAGATGATGATGTAAAAATCATTGAAAAACATGTGATACTCTAGGTTTCCAATGACAACAATAAAAATTATATTCGTAATGTTACTATAATCGCAATATCATTCTTATATTAATAATAAAATCTCATATTTATTAATATCTTGAGACTAGTAAACAACAATAATCTCAATAAAATTCTTATAACGATTATGACACACATTTAATAAAAAAGGGAAATAACATATACTCAAATGACAAATATAAATTTTTTTTAGTACTTAATAGATAAAAAAAAAATTAATAACGACTCAATTAAAAACACTCAAATCTATTATTAATTTAAAACTTAATTAAACTATGAGTTATTCATTTTATTTTAAAAACTTGATATTTAGAGATGATCAGTAGCCTATGTATTAAAGTGTTAACACATTTGTTTTGAAGTTACAAAGTTTAGGTTTTGATCATTGATATTATTAAGTTGTATTATTTTTTAAATATGTGAATCAGTTTGAATGTGGTAATTAATATCGAGTTGTGTTTATACAAAATATTAATTTTTTAAAATATATGAATCACTTTTCATAATTTTTTATAAGTAGATTAATTTTAAAATAATTTTTAGATTTTTATTGATAAAGATATGAAACAATTTTTAAAAGATTTACAAAACAAGATTAATTAAGTTATAAATTAGTTAAACAACATAAGATAAAACCTACTTATTTTTTAAAGTTAAACTTAAGCTTTTAATTAAACATAAATAGATGAGTTAAACTTGAACAATCTACAAACCAACTTTAAAATTTCAACTGCAACTTTAAATGGATAAGCGACCTTAAGAAAATAGCTTTGTGGAAAAAAAGAAAAAAAAAAAAACCTGTGCAAGAAAGGTTTCAAGTATCTTCTTAGACCATTGTTAATAAGAGATGTTTAAGAGTTACTTTTTGGATTTTCTAACATCTTATGTAGTATTTTAAAGTTTCTTAAAAAATTTCTGAATTCTTTAAGCAACTCCAAGCAACTCAACTTTAAATAAAAAGAAAAAAAAAACTAAATTAAAAAAAGTATAAAATTATGAATTGATTAAAGTTTTTTAACTTTTTTTATTAGAGTAAAATTAATAATATTTTTTTAATGATACTAGTAAGATTAATAAATTTTTATATTTTTTAATATATATAAAGTATGAGTTACTTCTATTACGCTGATACGATGTTGAGTATTTTAACTTGTTGACCTCTTTACATTCGTCTTTTGTAGTTTCACGTGGGTCAATAAAAGATATGACAGATTAATTCATATAATTTGCAATAAAAAAATTAATATATTTTAATATTAAAAAACAACAACTACAATAATATTTTTAAGTCGAGACGCAATAATAGTTGACTTATAGTTTTTTATAACTTAGACAATAATTTTTTTTTATTTTTCTATTCATGAAAAATTTAACTTTAACATATTTATTTGATGTAGATATTAATTTTATATTTATTTATATTTTATTATTAATGATAAACTCATAAGATATAATAAAAATGTAAAACATTAAAACAAAATCATTATTGTAATATTTCCCATGTATTTTTTTTTAAGATTTTATTTAAGTGAGCTAACCATGAGTCGGGGAGAAAATTACTATGCAAACTAACAAAATTAACCCATGAGACATGCCAACCCACATTGTAATCTCTAACTTCTATTAAAGAGCGACCTTAATGGCCTTAGTTATAGTTAACTATTGTGGATGTCAAGAGCACTAACTAGTAAAGAATTTTTTAATTGGTAACAAATTTATAACCTATAGAATTTTTTTTATCTACTGATTAAACTTGTTTTATGTTTTTTATATTAAACTTAATTACACTTCAACCATTTAACTTTGGATACTTTCCTTAATTTTGTCCTTAAGTTTTCTTTCACTAATTATTCATACAAATTAAAAAATGAAGCATATTTTATTAATAAATAATCATAGAACACCTAATTAACTCTTAATGTCATATTCTTCTAACCTTAACATACAAAAAAATTCACAATAGTACCTAGATCTTCAAACCTATCACTCCATATATCTCAAAACTTCACGGGTTACAAAACGATATCATTAAAATCAAGTTTGAACTCATGTAGAAAAGTATGGATGCAATTTCGAGAAGTTAGGTGATTCAGAAGGAAAAGATTGTGTTTTGCAAAATCGGATAAACTTTTACATCCACTGCTCTCTCATCTTACACTTCCACACTCAATTTAATTATCCGACAATACAATTCAGAGAGCGTATATAATAATAGTGAAAGATTAATTATTATTTTTATCTCAGTGTACTTAGAGTATTTATCTATATCTTTTTTATGTCAGAGTATCTTAGAGTATTTATCTACTATGTTTGATCCGTACCTGTTATAATAGGTCCATATAAATTCTAGAGTAGACCCTCTCTAATTGTCTATAATAAAAAATTTTAGAAGCATTGTTTATACACTATAAAAGAAATTTAATTACACTAAATCACTAAATTTTATAGTCTCCTACCAACCAAGACTGAATTTAGTTTCCAATTGAAAAATTAGTAAAATACTCTTATCTTGCTTTTTAATTAATTCTATAATTTTAATATACTCAAACATATTAAAT
>Ga0123340_1007435_pt1 | contig 10454 bp, 7 predicted proteins | sample SirMexnodulemix_FD_89961 | JGI IMG/M metagenome (GOLD analysis project Ga0123340, IMG submission 89961) | Root nodule microbial communities of legume samples collected from Mexico - Siratro Mexico nodule mix | ecosystem: Host-associated > Plants > Roots > Nodule | place: Mexico: Nepantla...
AATTGAAAAATGATAAACCAATTGACATTCTTAATTATATAAAAAGAATAATTTTTTTTTCTAAATACATATATAACATATAGAATAATGTAACAATTTCAGTATCAATTGCTTCAATTGAAAGGAGTTTTTCAGAACTTAAACTAATAAAATCTTATTTAAGATCAATAATATCAATAAAAATTAAATGAATTAGCTTTATTATCTATTGAAAAAAGATTTTTTAAATAAAATTAATTATAATAATTTAATAGATAATTTTATATCACAAAAAGTTTAAAAAATAAATTTTAAATAAAAATATCATAATTATAATTATTTTATTAATTTAAAAAAGGTCTAATTTTTTTATTTTCTTTTAAGCCTATTAAAGTCTTTAACTGTCACTGATTATGCGGAAGCTATATTTCAACTGTTAGAGAAGGCGAACACCACCTTCAGAATTCAACTCTTCGGATGATCGAATTCTTAACGTCTATAATAAACCAAAATCTGAATGTCCATAATCAACCATACTATTTTGAATAATTATTTGGCAAAGTAATAAAAAACTGAATAGTGTTAAAAATAAATTTGGGACAAGGATTAATGTTAAGTTTAATGATAGAAAAAAAACCTGCAAACAGCTGGCAACTCTTCTGCTTCTGGAGAATGAGCTTTTCTGCTCCTGCTTGGATCACGTGCGTAGTACTATTTTCTCTCCTTGGCATCATGTTGGTGGAATCCACCAGTTCCTTGATGGTTATTTATATATATTTGCTGTAAGTTTTTTGAAATTTATTAAAATAGATAAGTTTATTTATTTTTACAAAAATAGATAAGTTGTGTTTAGAGTAATGGACTTTAAAATGGAGAAATCCTCTACTTAAATACGTTTCAGGTCAATTCATAAGGTCAATTTTTTATGAAGTTCTTTAATTAAAAAAAATTAAAATACTTAAATTATACTACAGTATTAATTAACAAAATTAAATTACTTCAGTTAAAAAAAATTCATGCTAATATGACAATTTTAATTGAAAAAAAATATTTATAATAGAAGTCATGTTTAAATGTAGGACTTTTTTCATTTTAAAATCGTCATTCTAAATATGACTTATTAGTTTTAAATAAATTTACTTGATAAATCTAAAAAAGAATCATCTAATCCGAAATAAATAAATAAAACAAAAAACTGACCATATCCAAAATATCAGTTGGAATTTCATGGTTTTTGATCTGCAAGAATCCCCATTTTTTCACGTGCACATCTAAGTTTTTCTGCAACACCATCTTCAGAAATAGGATCATTCATGGATGCCTATGAGGTCATTTGAATTTGGATCACTGGTTGAGCCATCACTGAGATTAGAGGGAATTTGAATTGGATAAATTTTTCTATAACAATTTTAAAAAAACTAACATTAATTTTTGCCTTAATTAAAATTAACTTTGTACACATTAATTTGTAAAAATTATCTTACGTAATTTCTTTAAATTTTTATTTCTGAACTTACAAATAATTTTAATTTTATTCTTTTTTTTTATAAATACTCATGGAAAAACTCGTCAAAATGTCCTAAAACATACTTGGATTGAGGCTACCTGTGCATAAGTTCTATAATCAACTATGCAAGCTTCAAGATGGAGGAGTAAAAGAAAATTCTTTGCAATATTTCTCTTGAAGGAGTACTAGCAACTTTTTTATTTGGTGAAAATTTATGAAAAAATTACAAATCATGAGTGTGGTGCTTAAACGGGGTATGAAGTTCATACAATTTTATAAATTCTAATAAATTTTAATCATGATTTCTCTTTCTCTTATAAACAGATATCATTTTGTCTAGTTCCATATGCTCTTTGACTTAACATAATTTCGTGTGAACTAAGTTTTCTAAGAACGGTTAAAATTTCACAGAAGGAAGAAGTGAAGAACTGTGGGTTGCAACGTAGAACACGTGCATAAAGCATGTCAGCGGTTATGTCTTGAAACAGCAAGTGCCAAAATAACAAGACAAGTGACACTACAGAATTCCAGTCCGAGAATAAGATAATAATATCCTTAATCTTATCGAGCTTCATAAATGTTTCAATTTCTAATGCATTCATTGTGCTAATTCAACCACACCAGTCCAACTCAAATCCTGAAGTGATGAAGAGCAGAGGTCCCATCAAGGCCCTTTTCCAGGTAGTAGCGCACATATTCCTTAATTGTGATTTCTCTGTATTTGGGAGGATTGTCTTCTGATAATAACTCTTTTATAGGTCCATAGGGTTTCGATGATGATTTGAGACCTTCGCTGAAAAAGCATGCAACAGATATTCTTGGACCTATGGCATTTGCCAGTACTCTATGTTCTACACTCTTGAATCTGTCATTTGTTATAAGCTGCAGTACAAGAAAAATAAAATAATGATGTCACATTCATTTAAATTCATTTACGTATAGTAAGAACTTGTAAAGATGTCAAAGTGTATCACGCTTTTTGCTTTTATTATTACAAATTTGCTTTGTACATCTTCGTTACAAAATCTTATTTATATATCGTTCAACTTTTTATACAAATAAAAATAAAACAAGAGATCAATATATAAAGAAATAAAGTCACTTCCAATTCAAAATTTTAAGATATGGATCTCAATTTTTATATATTATTTAACTTTTTTATTTTTAATTAATATAAAACTTAAACTCATTTTTAACCGATTTTTAATAAAAGTTTCTTAAAAATAAGTCTTTTGTTGTACAAAGGATTAGGAGGTATAAGAAAAGACTCTGTATATACAAATATACACAAAGACATAGCAAAACAAAAGTTTATCAATTGTGCATTATTCTAATCTCCTTAATTATTTGAAAAACATTACTCTGAGTTCCCCAGTAATGTAACAGATATAGGAAAAGTTTATGTAATTTCACAAAACATGAGGAGTAATTAGTGTAGTTTACTCTAAGAATAAAGAACTTGCCTGGAGAAAATCACCAATGTTAACTACAAGAGCCCCAGGTTCCGGGGCTACATCAATCCATGTGTTCTGGTAAAGAACTTGAAGACCACCAATATGATCCTGGAGAAGCACTGTGAGGAAACTATTATCAGAATGCTTGGTGGTTCCCAGAGTTAATTCTGGTTCAGGGCAGGCTGGGTAGTAATGGCAAAGAGAAAGAAGCCCGTTAGCACAACCCATGTCTTTTAAATGGTTTGGATGCAGCCCTAGAGCTTCCGATAGTAATTCTAACAGTGCAACTCCAAGTTTCATCACATATGTCCCATATTCCAGAAGTATATCCCTACAAGAAGATGCAATCAGTTAGCAATTAATTAAACGACTTATGGTTGAAATGGAAAGTTTTCCTTTGAATTTTCTTCCTCTTTGTATCTCTGATTGGTCTGTATTCATAACAATTTATAGCCTACTCTGCTACTAGAAGGTTCAATCGTATTCAGGAACATTGCACACCCTTTATGAATATTAACTTCATACAAGTATAAACTTATAAAGCTAAATAAGATCTCAACTTTCATCCTATAAATTATCTTAAAAAACTACTTCTAAAACAATCATTACAAAAACTACAACCATGTTGCCATATTGTATGAAAACTTAATTAACATACAAAAACTTACCTGCATACTACTGGCAAGTCTTGAGGTTTGGGAGGATCAGGAGCCAGATAACAGAAAAAAGTGTCCCTCCAATTGAGTGCTGGTGAAGTGTAAATATCAAAATTGCTATTATACACAAAAGGTCTCATCTGGTCCCTGGTATATAGATCCTTCTTTACCTCAATATCTTGTTCATAAAACCTGCGAACCCCATCTTTCAAGTCCTCTAGAACAGTCACAGGGATGCCATGGTTGACCACTTGAAAGAAACCCCATTTCTCAGATGCTTCCCTTAATCTGCCAATAACTCCTTGGCGTAAACTTGGATCCTTGTCAACTTCTGCAAGGTCTATAACAGGAATACTGTCTGCTTTTCTGCCTGAAGTTGTGAGCTTCAGATGTTCATCAGGTGGATGATGAAATAATGTTGGGATTTTTGTGATCCCTTGATCGACAAGGCCTTTAACACCAGCTTTTGTGTCATCAAATGCTTTGAGTTCACGCAGCCTCTCAGTGTTTACTTCCTCAGATCCTGAAACTTCAAACCCCATATTCCTTCTCCTTGTTGTGGTGGTAACAGTGATGAATAATTCTGGTTCTATTATGGGAAGAGACAAACACTTGGATTAGGTAGAATGGAAGAAACTTTGTGAGGCAGGGACTTCCACATCCACATTACAACACAGACCAGATAAGCGCTATTTATTTCAAAATTATTATAATTTATCCATACTCTTTTCTTTCTTTTCAGTATATTATCTATGCTATTTTATAAATCTTTTATTTTCTTTGTATTTAGTAATTAGCCCGATGAGCATAAAGGGGAATATAACTAATCTAACAAATTAGTTATAAGGCCTATTACAATAGAGACTTTAATCTTATATTTGTAGAACGACGTTGTTATACTTTTAGGAAGCAAAATCCTCTAATCTTTTAAATTATCTTTTTTTGTAAAGTACTGTGGTTGGATTTAAAAGAGAAAATACTCATTCATATCTTGGTTCAAGAGTGATTGTCTAAACAATTACTCTAGAGTAAATACATCTCCAAAAAAAATGTCTTTCTTTAGTTAGAAATTATTAAATGTTCAAATAAATTTGAGTTATCTAATTAAGAGTGATTGAATTTTAAATAATATTCTATTATAATTTTACAGTAAACGTAATTTACATTTATATACTAATGAGTATAAAAAATTTACCATGTAAATTTATGCGTTTTTTACAAGTAAAAAACTTGCGTATGTTATCATTCCTACTGTGACTTTTTTTTTAAGTTTTGATATATGATTTAATTATTCATTCTTGTATATATGACATGTTTTTCACATTGTTTTTATAATTTGATGTTCTTTAATTATTAACTTAAATTATGACACTCTTTCTTTTTCTTTTCTAATTTTATTTTATTTATTTTTATAAACACCATCATTTTATTTTTTAAGTTCAATTTCATAATTTAATTATGTCTTATATCATATACTATTTTATTTTATGAAAAGCAGGTGCTACATTATAGAATTAACCCATAATATTAAATTAATATTTATTCTTAGCTTTAGTTATTTTTTAAAACTAAATTACTTCGAAATATATTTAGTCAAAAATATTAAATAATGATTTTATAAATACGCGGTTAACTTTAAAATAATTCATTATATTTATTTTAGTTAATACTTAAGATGTAAATTCAGAAATATATAATTTTGTATATATAAATATAATACTTTAATTTAGTTATTGAAAATAAATTTTGTGAACAATATAATAATAGAAGGTATTATTATTACGAACATTGACTGTATGGATTCACTTAAAATGAGGGGGAAATTAGTAACATGTGAGAGTAGTATGTAAAATAATATAAAAAATATTATTAATGGATATAAAAATTTCTTATAGATAATACTTATAATAGTTAAAATATAAGATACAAATTGAAGGCATGTAATAATCTTTACAGAAAAAAAAAGTTTCTTAAATATTTATTAATAACTTTAAAATATAACGAGTAATGGAATTAAAATCGAAGAATATATTTATTATTGTTATTATTATGATAAATAAATCCCATTGCACCAATAAATAGTGTTTAATTACTAATTTAAAAATTTAATAATAATAATACATAAGTTAAAATAATATTTAAAAAAATATACAAAAACTACATTTAAAAAATATTTATTATAAATATACAAAATAAAGTACATCTAAAAATATTATTCATATCAAAAGAATAATATTTATATTTAAATGAATTATAATTTTTTTTACTCCTTAAATTTCATATAAGGAATAAGTCATTATTATTGTAATACTTGATAATCGAAATGTGTAACTAGGATATTGAGATAATCTTACTCTAATATAATTTTGGCAGGTTGTCAATCTAGACGACATTATCTAGACTTAACAACTAAATATTACTAAGTAAGCAATCACCTTATCACATGATTATAACTATGTTAATCTTAAATAGTTTCAAAATTGCAATTAAAGACTTGTGAAAATTCATGCAAGTAAAGACCTGTGAAAATTAGTGAGTAAGTTGTTTCCATCGTTAATATCATTTATTAATTGTGATTGTCTATTTTAGGTGGTTAAAATGGATGACTAATTTTTTTTTCTTTAGTGAGATGGATATTCGAAGATAAGAGGCTAAATATTTTAGTTTTAAAACATTACTTCATATAGTGTAAAAAAGTTTCAAAATATAATAATGACTTAAGTGTTGGACTACTTTTTATATGTACCCATCCCCTTTATATCAAAACTATGTGAGAATGGAGACTAAGTGTAATAAACATTAACATCGAAAAATCCACACTTTACGAGATTGAATAAAAGGATTAAATAATTTTATAAAATGATGTTCGTAACAATAATTATTAATAAAATAAAAAGTAAATCATTATAAATTTCAAAGACCTTAAATATATAAGACAAAATTTGACCTATTAAAACGTAATTAATTATTTTCCTTAATTTCATATGATTATATTTATTATACTAGTATATATTACAAATAATAATATTTATATATGGACATATTTTTTAAAATTCTAAATGTAAATAAAAAATATATAATTTAAACAAAAAAAAAACTCATGTTTCACAGAGTTAAACATGAAAACCTACTATTAATATAAAATAAATAATGATAATTCAAAATAATCAAATAAAACAAAAACGGAATTTGTATGAATAAATCATGTGTCTTTTGAGAAGAAAACAAAATGGAGATCTTCATCAAAAAGAAATTGGAGTCATATACTTTTAGGGGTTAATCATTGGTCTGATTTTAAAAATCACAAATGACTTAGATCCTTTCATGTGACTTGGTCTTGTTAAAATGGGAAGTGTAATAATTATTGCCTGTCTCTTTTCTTTTTTGTTTCCGTCATTTTTGGATTCCTTTTAACACTTCAAGCTTTTGAACTAAACTTTCGTTCTGCAAATTTTTCACCACCACCGAGGTAACATGTCTGACCCTTCCCCCTCTGTTGCTGCATTTGCTTTCATTTCTTTTCTACAAACTCGTTTTTATTTCTTCTTTTGGATTCTTATGATTCTTCCATCTGATACTTCTTTCAAAGTACAGTTTTGAAGGGAAAGAAAATTTATATTTTTACATAGAAAATGGAAAAATTATGTTGGAAAATAGAGCTAAATCGGATATCAAATAAATACATGAATACTCTTATGTATCATATTTGTGAAATGTGGTCTGTTAGATGGAACATAACAGTTTGTTCTTTTGTTTAGTCTTTCAGATTCGTTATGTATTGAATTTGTGATCTATTTGAAATTGAATATATTGAAAGTTATTAACCATTGAGTTTCTAATCTTTTGTTCAGATGTTGAAAAATTTATTTATTTTTTTATCTGCGTTCAGATGTTGAATTGTTACGTTATTGCTTTCATTTTGGTGTTTTCACCATTTATTGCAATATCAAATGCAAGTGCTGGTGATGCTGATCCGCAATACAGGTACATACATAACTAATTTTTCTTCAAATCTTCTTTTGTGAAAACATGTAAATTGTTGTTTCAATTTCTAACACATCTTACACAAAAATAAATTTGGGGTTTTTTTATGTTCTTGTTTTTCTTTGGACATTAGGAATTGTGTAAAACAATGTGAGGAAAGTGGATGCATTGGGAAAAGATGTTTTCCAAACTGTAAAATTTCTGCAGATGAAGTGCCTGCTATTGGTCCTCCATGGGGCATGTTAGAGCCACTTTATGCACGATGGAAAAAAGGGCATTGCAAAAGTAACTGTCAATACTATTGCATGCTTGATAGGGAAAAAGAAAGGGAGTTACTAAATAAAGATCCACAAAAATACCATGGTAAATGGCCCTTTAAGCGTATATATGGAATACAGGTTTGTTACTAGACAACACATTCATTCTATACTTCATTTCAATTTTAACATAAATTATGCACGGTTGTTATGTGTACTGTTATCTAATCAACATTTAAATTTCACTTCTGGTTTTTTTAATGATAGTTTAATGCAAATTTACTACTGAATTATCAGAAAAAGTCTAATTATGTTTAGACAATAATACAAGCAATACCTATGAAACTACATACAACTTTTGTCCTTTGAATTGATGTCCAAAGATGTCAAGTTTTTGTTTAAAGATCTAACATGTGACCCCTTTTTCAGGATCCTGCTTCCATGGTTTTTTCTTTCCTCAATCTTGTAATGCATTTCCATGGTTGGATGTCCTTTTTCACTCTTATATACAATAAACTTCCTATGAAGGCACGCAAGAGGCCCTTCTATGAATATGCTAATTTGTGGCATATTTATGGGCTCTTGTCCTTGAATTCCTGGTTTTGGAGTGCAATTTTTCATAGTAGGTAAGTCACTTAAGCAGATAGTCTTGATATTTTAATTTTACCAAGGCAAATGCTATTCTAACTTATAGTTGGATTCAGTTATAGCAAATGCAAAGGGTAATCTAACTTACACATATTGTTCTTTAAAAATACTTTCTTCCTCTAAAATAATGACTGTATTTCCTAAAATCCCACCAAACTAGTTGAAAGAAAAAGAAACAACCTATCTTATTATCTGTTTAATTTAGTAACATGTTTCGTTCTCACAATGAAATGCAGATATTCTGGGTTAATAGAGAGGCTATACTGCTTTTCTTCAGTTGCCCTCCTTGGATATTCCTTGATTTTGGCCATATTAAGAAGCTTCAATGTAAAAGATGAAGCTACCAGAGTTATGATCCCTGCTCCATTGGTATCTTTTGTGGTCACTCATATAATGTACCTCAACTTCTTTAAACTAGACCATGGTAAGTATCCTCAACTAATCTTTATACTACTAATTATTCCTAGGACAAGAATTACATGAAAGCCCCATATTTACTTTGCTTTCCTTTCAGAAATATGTTCCTAATTATGTATTCCATCCAAATTTGTGGCTATAAAGATATAATTATGTATTCATTTATTTTTTTCCACTTTGTTATGATTTTTATGGAATTTTTTAAAACTTTGCAGGATGGAACTTCAAAGTTTGTCTAGCAATGAATGTAGCACAACATGCAATATTGGCAATTTGGGGTGGTGTTAGTCAGCATCCCTCTCGATGGAAGCTTCGATTTGTTGTTCTTATTAGTGGCCTTGCAATGTCCCTACAGATATATGATTTCCCTCCATATGAAGGACTTCTGGATACACAAGCTCTTAGGCATGCCATTACTGTTCCTCTGACCTACCTTTGGTGGAGTTTCGTTAGGGATGATGCTGCATTTCTAACCTCTGAACGGTTAAAGAATTCCAAGAAATCTAAGTAGCTTTTGTTTATTTCAAAGTTCTTGTTCTTTCTATTTGTTTATTTGACAAATTTAGATGCCCATTGCCCAGTTTTGTATTCTTAGTTGGGAAAATGATGAATTTTACCTTATATAATGTCTTCTTTAACAGCCAAAATATTATTTCAATATTTCCCTTCGTATTCTCTATTTCTCTTCTCCTCGTCTTAACTAATGTATATAAAACCTAATTTTTATTGGCCAACCTTGTATATTTTTATTTATTTATTTATTTAAGTTTAAATTATCATTTAATTCTCATTTGTCAACGTCAAATTTTGGTTTTATAAAATTTTAATAGAACATCTAATCCTTCTATTTTCTAAAATTAAACTGCAGATCACATTAACATTTTATCGACAATTAATTTGTTTACAGTGATAATAAGTAATAAATTTTTTGTAGTTATTATTATTATTATTACGTGAATAAATAATCCATATTTATTATTAATAAACATGTTAGTATCAATAAAAATATTAATATTTTTGGTTAGTAATTAGATAATATATTAATAATAAACTAAATGTGTAATCAATTTGTTCAAAAAAAAAATAAAATTAGTGGTTTATATATTTACAAGGACTATAAGTGCATTTAATTTTTTTTTCTTTAAACATTTTTTTAAATGTGTAGGGTGTTACATTAAAAAATTTACAAGTGGTATTTGATGTAAAAGTATACAAAATATTATCTTTCCTCTTGCTCAATTTTAATATTATACTTTTTTTTGTTAACCTTAAATTTTACAAAATAAAAGGAAAAACTTAACTTTTATAATACTTAATTTGTTCTCTTTTATAGGTTAAATTAGACATTTTTTTTAAGTTTATTTCATACAAACAAATATGTTATTATAATATTATTCTCCCTAGGAATGGAAAGAGTTATCCATCGTGTCAAAAAACCTTCCACATATATCCGTTTAAAAAAAATTTCCACCCGTGTCAAAAGAAATATATATATATATATATATATATATATATATATATATATATATATATATATATATTTTCTTTTATA
>Ga0123340_1007437_pt1 | contig 10453 bp, 4 predicted proteins | sample SirMexnodulemix_FD_89961 | JGI IMG/M metagenome (GOLD analysis project Ga0123340, IMG submission 89961) | Root nodule microbial communities of legume samples collected from Mexico - Siratro Mexico nodule mix | ecosystem: Host-associated > Plants > Roots > Nodule | place: Mexico: Nepantla...
ATAATAATAATAATAATTTTAATAACATATTAAAATATGAATAATATTCTCAAATATTAATAAAATTAATAATAATATTAATGTAAATAATAATAATAATAATATTAATATTATTAATTTAAATATAAGTCCTATTATTAAAAATGCAGTTTTCTAGATAATATTATCATATGTTATGTTGAATTTATCCATGGATACAAATAAGTGGATAATAATCTGTATGTAATGTTGAATTTACTTACTGATACAGATGTGTGATAATAATATGTAAGTAATACTCAATTTATCTACAGATACAGATACGTGAATAATGCTGAATTTACTTATGGATATAGATCCGTAAATAATAATAATAATCTGTGAGTAAATTCAATTTTTCTTATAATGTATCGAATATGATAAAAAATAAATTGACTTAATATTATTTCTTTAAATATGAGATATTTCTTTAAATATGAGATACCTGACATTTATTATTTTATATTTGCATTCGTATTAACTTAGATTTTTCTTTTCCAATTTAGCTCAAGAAAAAGTTTTATGAAAAGTTCATTCATACTTGAGAAGAAAATCTCCAAATCAGTCCCACAACATATTACTTTCCTGCATACCAACTTATTAATTTTACTCGTAATCACCAGTATTGTAATCTCGTGTTAACATAAATGTGGTTTTTCGTTTAGTTAACTGTCCAATCGGTTTTCTTTATTTCTTTCAAGATAACCACGAAATTTAAACTTATATTATGAAACTCCTCACTATCCATAACCTGTTATTACCTTTCCAATCACTTGTCAAAGAGGACTTTGACTTCTACTTTGTTCTTATTATGTGGTACTTTACAATTTGGTCAATGGAAGACAATAATACCAAATCTTTACTCATTTGACTTTTTCATTCCTAGTGTTTCATGGATATTAAGTATACATTAAATATGAATTTTCACATTTCAGTGTATGCTTCAGCATCCATGCCAGATTGATAATGTATTATAATTTTCTTATAAATACAAAAAATATTAAAATATTATAATAGAGAGTTGTCCTTTGAACAAAAGTGAACAGAACAACTAGAAAACTAGCAAAGTATACAGATTTTTCTTTTTCACGCTCATTCCTGTGGATGGGTTAAGGCAAAGAGAAGAGAGAGAAAATGAGAGGTGACATGTGTAATATGAAGAAAATAATGAATTGAATTTTTTCTTAATTGGAAATGATTTTTTCAACCTTTCCTTCTTATACTAGTGAGATATCTTCCTTCTTTATGTAACACAATGGTAGTAGTATCTCAATATAGGTGAGGAGTATGCTTATCCTCTAGTCCATGCTAATTATTTGTGACCGATCAATACTATTGAATATGATGTCATATGTGTAACATAACTTATTTATAACGTTTTGATGGAAATTTTTATCATAATTAACATGATGGTCCATAGACTGAGACTCTAATCTTGATTAATTAGTTTTGGGACATAATTTTCTTTTAAGTGTTGTTATTTCTATTTGTTATATTTTAGATTAGTAATGACCTCAAATAGTACAAAATTAAATAATTTTTACTCATGTTATTTTACATATACAAAAACATAATTTTATATATATTTAATTTTATTCTTGTGAAATTTTAAATATAGATTTGGTTTTCTAAATCTCTAAAATTAACCAATTTAAGTCCAATATTAATATTTAATATAATTTTTAATTGAAAATATTACATGTATAGAAGTGATACTAGTATTAATTCTTCATCATTTTAAGAACAAACTTTAATGGATGTCATTCTGATAGATAAATATACGATTTTTTTGGTTAACAACTGAATAATATATTAGCGATACATAAAAAAGATTTAATTTTAAAATTTGGAAAATTAAATCTATAATTAAAATTTTATAAAAATTAAAAAAAAAAACACATTTACACAAGTATATTATAAAGACTAAAGTAGAATTTAGCCAAATGAATTTGATACACATGGCATGTCCACGCCCTCATGATGCGAAGCTGCATTTTGTTTTCAACAAATGAAAAGGAAAAGTAGAAAATAAACGAAAGCTTGAGTATGTGTATGTATGGGGGCACTACCAATGAGAGTTAGTAGTGGGGCTTGGTCTACCAACCCCTAACAAAACGGCATTTACTTCTCGTAGAATTTGAATACCCCCATTAAGGACAGTTAGTTTCTTACCCATTTCTCACCCTTCATCCCCATCACACTTTTGTTCAACAAAAAGATCCAAAATTGATGGGAAACCATTATCAATCTCACCACCACAGACCCCTACACAAGATTAAAATTATCAAGAAACAAAAAATAAACACATTCATTCAATTGGGATACTTAAATCCTATTTGAAACTAAATAAAAGATCATCCGCAAGCTCAAGCTACCATTGCTGACAATTGGATCGAGATAATCTGCACAAAAGTAACAGAATCACAATTTCTTATTAATAATAATAATATTAATAATAATAGAGATAATAATAATAATTATTATTATAAATAAGCTAATTTGCGAATTAGAGTATCATGAACCAGTATTTGCGAGATTAATTTGTTATTAAAATGACATGTGGGTGATGTGAGTTGCGTGTAACTCTTCGTTTCGACGGTTGTAGTTTATCCTTCAGTTGAATGTCACAGCTCAGTGACGTTGGAAACTGAACGAGGTCGTTTTATTTCTCTCATAAAAGAAGGTCCTCTTGCTCTTTAATTCTGCTTCGTTTTGAAACAAAGATCTCCCTTAAATTTCAAAAATACCCTTCCCTGTATTTGACATATAATTCATACATTGACTGGTATTAAAGCAGTCCATTATTAAACTTATTAAATTATAATAAATAATATAATTTTTGTGCATTGCTATTGAATGATATATATTAAATTCATTGACTTTCATTATTGAACGTAGTGAAACTGAAAACCGAAAAGGCTATTTCAATATAAGAAACAGAAAAAAATCGAAAGGTATGAAAGAAAATCAGAAAATGTCATTTTCCATTAAAGGAACAGCGTGTGCTTCAGTTTTGGTAAGTTTCTTGATATGGTGCAAAAGGGTAGGTTGGGCAATGGAAAAGGGGTTTGAAAATGAATAAAAGAAAAGGGAGATTGAGTGGGGAATAAATACAGAAACGGGCAAGTGTGGCATGTTACATGTTCTTCTTTCTCTCTCTTGATGCATGCACATCTTTAATTAAACCTCAATAAATTCAAATTTTAATTCTTTTTACGGTTTCCGTAAAAGGAGAAATAAAGAAACCCCCATTTTAATTTTCTCATCCTATTTTGACTTTTTATTATTTATTCCACATTTTTATATCTCTTGGTGGAGGAATGCTTGTCACCTACTCCTTTCATACTTCGCACTGCATCCCTTCTCCTCTCTCTTTCTCTCTTTAGAATCACAGAGCAGCCCAATTCGATTCAGCAAAATGCGAATATCATCTTAAACTCGGTTTTCGCGATGGACAAGCACAAGTGCAAGCTTTGCTTCAGAAGCTTCTCCAATGGGAGAGCTTTGGGGGGTCACATGCGCTCTCACATGATGAACCTTCCTCTCTCCAAGCCCGAAGAAGCGTCACCGCGAACCATCCAACTCAGCTTCGAGGCCGAATCAGCTTCTTCTTCATCTTCCTCTTCATCCGATGATGACGAGGACGGTGACAAGGGTCTCAGTTACGGCCTCAGAGAGAACCCCAAACGAAGCATTCGCCTGGTTGATCCCGAATTCTCGTTCGCAGCTGCAGATACTGGCTCCGCGATCGTGCATGACAGAGAAAGCGAGTCCGAGTCATCCAGAAGCAACCCAACTCGTAAGAGATCCAAAAGGCCATGGAATAATAATAACAACAACAACAGTTATTATTATTATAATGATAGTAACAACTATACTACCCCCATGATCAAGAAGCAAGTTTTCGGAACCGAACAAGAAGCCCTGATGAAGAACAAGAGTAAGACAGAATCGTGGGTGGACCACGAACCTGCGAGCTCGGTTTCCGAAGCAACGACCGAGGAAGACGTGGCGTTTTGTCTGATGCTGCTTTCGAGGGACAAATGGAGGCGACATAAGGCCCAACCACAATTCGTGGAGGTGGAAGATCAATACGAGGAAGAGGAGGAGGAGGAGGAAGAGGAGGAGGACGAAGCGTTTGAGGAGAGCGAGGAATCCCAAGAGACGATGAAACTGTGCAAAAACCGAGTACGAGGAAGGTACAAATGCGACACGTGCAACAAGGTGTTTCGATCGTACCAAGCGTTGGGGGGCCACCGAGCGAGTCACAAGAAGATCAAAGTGAACGTGAAAGTGGATGGTGAAGAAGCGGAAGTTGAGAACAGGAAGAAAAGTGGAACGTGTGGCGTGGAGAAGAAAATTCACGAGTGCCCCGTTTGTTTCAGAGTCTTCGCTTCGGGTCAAGCACTTGGGGGACACAAGAGAACCCATGTTACTGGGTCAGCACCAGCAACAGTTGCATCAACTTCAGCAAAGTTTCGAAACAGCTTCATAGATCTCAACCTTCCGGCTCCGATTGACGAAGACGAGGCTAGCCAAATCGAGAACTCTGCTGTGTCCGATGCAGAATTCGTCAAAACCCGATAGGTAATGGAGAAAGGATGAAAATTTTTGGTGCCCAGAGATAAATTTATTTTTGAAAAGTTTTATATATGTTCTGCAAATTAGATAATATGGTTACTCTATATTATTCATGTAATGTTATAAATTATAAATCATATAATTTTTCCTAGATTCTAACCGTAATGCAGTTCTTCTGATCTGTGCTGTATCTCTGTAAGAAATGTCATACGGAATCAATCAATGGAGGATTCGAAAGTTATGCTTATTTGTTCTGTTAATTTAGATTCAGAGGACCCTTTCTTTTCCCCTTTGCTACGAAGTAAGTAGTGTAGAAGAATTGGCCTGCATGCGTGTTTTAGTGGCCTCTGTTTCAGCTTCCAAGCAAATACAAAGTAACAGTTCTAGTTTTCCACTTCTGACTTCAAGGAACATTGTACAGTTCCATGAAAAGATTTTTGTTTCCCATGGTCCTTTAAATTCTTTTATTTTGTTATATTCCCCTCTGGGCATTTAAGAAGTTCCATATCTTTTTCTCCCTTTTCTTCCTTTCATTTTTTTTTTCGGCTGAAAGGAAATTCTGTCCCTAAGTTCTTTTTCCTACTTTTAATTCCAACTTTTCAACACAACTTTGTTGCTAGTAGAGGTTGCAAGGTGAATCAGAAAATTAATGGCTTCGATTTAATCTGGTTGTCTCTGATGGTGATTTGTGAAGGTGTTATTGGCAATTCTTTCTAGATGAAGATAAACCTGATCCTTATTTCTTTGCTGATGTTAGATCAATTTGGTTCTTTATGAGGGACTTTATGCAGATCCCTGGTTGGACGTAACTCGAGTTGTAAAGCTCAAGCAGGTCTTTGGTGCTTTATGAGGGACTTTAAGTCACCTTCATTAAATATGTAATAAATGGCATAACATACGTTCCTTAGACTTTTTTCTTATTTTTCACTTATTTGTATTTTATTGGTTTGGTCAATTAGAAAACAGTAGAGGGTATGACCAGGACTTGAGACTTGATAAAGCTAGGATGTTACAACTTCACTTGAAAGAAAATCTGACTGCTTAATAATCTAACAAGTTAGAAAAGATTGCTAAAAGAGATTATCCAGTTCTTTGGCTCTTGGAATTGATTACAAATTTACCTAGTGATCGTACCCTTGATCGGTCTTGTAGTAATTGTCCTACAAATTGATTATCGGTTGGATCAGGGGATTTGGATTGATCTATTTAGTTCACTTTGAATAAACAATTGTTATAGTTCTATTTAAAGTTAAAAATATGATAATATCTCAAATATTGTGCAATTTAGTATGATTTCAGAGATTTTTTTTCTTTGTTATGAAAAATTGTTTTGGTCAAGAGCTTAAAAATTTTCTAAAGTTGATGTTCTGTCTTCTTTATTTATAATGAAATTTTCTTTTCTAAAGCTATAATTAAGTTTCTATAATTTATGGGAATATAGTAAGACTCCCAAGTATTGTCAAGAAAAGTCTCTTCAAGTTTCAAGATAAACAAAATGTCGAAATAAACTAAGCTTTTAAGATCAAGTTCTTGGTTTGTTTCTTGATTTTTTTGGTAGGTTATCATATCAGTTGCCCTTAAGAATGAGAGGGTTAGGACCTAGGCTGCCTAAGATTGATTGTCGTGGAATTTGGTTAAGTATTGAGGGTTAAGACCTAGGCTGCCTTAAATTGATTGTCTCTTGAATTTGGTTAAGTATTGGAGGGTTTCTTGTAGACAAGCTCAGATAAATTAAAGGTATCTTGTGGAAGTTAGAAGTAGGGGTAGAAGACGTTTCTTGGTTATATTTTGGGGTCTTTTTAGTAATCTAGTCCTGTGGTTTTATTGAGATAAGATATGGACTAGAGTGATCTAAGTTTGGTTAATTTTAGATGAAGATTGGGTGGTGAAAAGTGATGATGCCAAGAGCTAAAGAGAGGAGGTGGTGGCAAGGCTCTTGCTAATTTATCATAGAAACTTAGCTTCAATGGTGGTGTGTGTGTGTAAGGCTGAAAATTTTCTTTTTTATTTTGGGTGGTTTTTGACAAGCTTATGTGATAGAAAAGGTAAGGAGTGGAAGCTTAGGAAAAACAAAAATATGATGCAAGCAATGGAATGATAAAGACAATTGATGATATTGAAAGATGACAAAAAATAAATACACTAAGAATAATGTAGGATGATTTATTAACTCATCAAATGTACATAACCCTTAAGGTGTCTAAAAGTCTTGAAAGGTCTCTTGACACGTTTCTTGAAAGCTTCAAGAAGACTAGAGAATGAGAGACCACTTACTCAACTAAGCAACTATATAGATTTATGGTCCTCCATTGAGAACATTTTATATTAAAGCTTCAACATAGTCAATTTATCCCTCTTTACATCTTTGGAACCTTGTAAGATAGAGCAAGTGTATCTTACATTTCCTTAGTGCTAACCATAACATCTTTGGAACCTTGTAAGATAGAGCAAGTGTATCTCACATTTCCTTAGCGCTAACCATAACATGCACTTTGACATCTCTTCCTCACATAAAGCACACATTAAAATGTGCTTAGCTCTAGACACTTGAGTTGTTACACTTTGTTAATGGATGCAAAAGGTAGAAATTCTCCTTATTTGTCAAGTAAAGTTGGTATACCATTTTTAATAATTTTAACTAAATCCATATCATTGTATTCGATGAAGCCAATCATCCTCATCTTCCATATCTCGTAATTGTAAACCTTAAACAAGGGTGGACGATTCATGGCTTGCGCCCATATATCTCCACTAAGTTTTATAGGATCGTGTCTCAAGTTCTGATAGAGAACTAATCCTTGAGGTTAACTCTAATACCAATTGCCAGAACAACTAGCTCCAGAAAGAGAGTTGAATGGAGTTTGAACTCAAATTGATGCAATCAAAACCGCAAAGCAAGATCATCCAATATAAGAATAGATAATAACACATAAAGCAGTTTTGTTCTGGTTCGCCCTAATATCTTGAACTATGTTTAGTTCTCCCTTGAACAAATTATTCAAGAGGTTCCATTATTCAGTAAACGCTTGCAATGAGTACAAACCTCTCTAGGTTACAAGAAGTACACAAATCTCTCTAGGTTATCACGAGTACACAAACTTCTCTGAGTTAAACTAGTCCCAATCTACCGCTGAGATCAAGACCACTCCAGATTGAAAGAAACACTCTCAAAAGAGAACAATGAAAATTCACCAAAAATAACTTCAGAAGGTGAAGAATGCAGATAATTTTCGTCCAATCCAAACCACTAGATGCTTTTAGCAGTAGATGAACAGTAGATGCTCAGATAGGTAGTATACCAATTTTCTATAAAAAGGGAGAAAATAATGGTCTTATAGCATAGACCGGTAGTGATTATACAGGTGACTTAGATGATAAAAAAATACATTAGGATAAGTTTTTCTATTTGGTGTAAGAGCTATATCATGGTCTTTTAGGATACATTTATTGCTACTATTGCATGTGCTTATCAAGAAATTTGGTTGAAAAGGGTGCTAAAAACATTAGATCAAACTCAATAAGAGAAAAGTTTATCCATTGCAATAGTAGTTTTGCAATTAAGCTCTCTAAAAATCTAGTAATGCATGGTGATAACAAGTATATAGATGTTCATTTCCATTTTCTTTGAGATCTTGCACAAACAGGTATGATAAAGCTAGTTTGTTGCACTGCTTTGGAACAACTAGTTGATGCGATGACCAAGTTTGATGATTTTTTGAAGTTATACACTATCCTAAGAGTTTGCGTAGATAATAGTATAAACTAAATTATCTTAACATTTAGTTTATGGGAGGAATTGTTAGGATTTAGTCCATATTAGCCAATGAATAAAACTCTACCTTATTTGGGATTCTTTGGTTTAAAATAGGTCTTACTATTTAAAGGTCTATTTGTACTAGGTTCCTTATTTATCCCACTTTCTGTTTGCTTTGTATGACTATTTATAGTCAAAATATTTTTCATTCAAGAATAATCTTTTGTTTTGAAACACTTATATTGTAAACTTTATTAGGTTCAAAGTCAAAGGTTTATTTTATAAGTTGTAGTATGTTAATTTTGTTTCTTCGAATTGTTAAGAATTCTTTCTCATTCCTTAAATATCGAGTTAACATAATAACTAGTTTAGGAATACTTCACACAAAAATTTCCCTGATTCACAATAAGGATTTTAAGTGGTTTTTCTAGATTGTTATATCGTTAACTAACCCCAAAACAGATTTCTAAGGTTGGCAAAACTCCAAAATCATAGCAAATTAATGATATTATCAATACAAGGTATTTTAGGCACTCATGATATTATCAATACAAGGTATTTTAGGCACTCATGATATTATCAATACACGAAATTTTGAAATTTTGCAATATAAAATACATATTAGAATATGCCTAGCCTTAACATTCAATTGATAATTGTATTTTTTTTTCTTTAGACCAAGTATTTCTGGGTAGCAACTTTCCAATGGTATCAAGTAGAGAAGGAATGCCAGTCTCAATTTTCCTCAATAAATCAACATTATAATCCTCAAGAAAAGTAGTCATCTTAAATTTTCACAATTCAAAATTTTCTCTCTTAAAAAGGGGTGGACGATTAACTGCTTGACCTTCATAGTTTGTAGAGTCTATCAGGATCATTTCCTCTTGTCCTATTAAGAACTAATCCTAGAGGTGAGCTCTGATACTAAGTGTAGTTTTAACCGACTCTAATATACCTAACAATGTAAGTATAACTGACATGTTATAGTGGTTAAGAGACGCATAATTAAGATTAAGGTTTGGAGTTCAAATCCTATTACAAGACATTTTAATATATTTTATAGACCTCTTACAAATAAAAACAACATAACCCAATTTTTGGACTTAAACTTGTAAAAGATGGTAGTCTAACAATGGTCCTTCTATTCTTATTCCAAGCAAGCGATGCATGTGAGTAACTTCTTCCTCTTAAGCCTTATATTGAGTCTTGGACTTATGGTTGTTAAGGACTTCAACTTAATTTGTAATGTTTGCATCGTGATGGCGCAACACAACAAAAACATGTAGTTTCACATGTGTGCAGAAAGAGAATACTTTTTAGATCTTGATGAAAAATTCACATATTTGGTTCAAACATAATGGCCAATAGAAAAATTAACCTGACAGTTAATGAAATTGTTAACATCATTTCAAGAGTTCTTTTATTTTCCATAATTGAAGAATAATATGCTTGGTTCTAAGCAACTGAAAAAAAGGATGCTTTGAACATTTTTGTTTAAAAAGAATTACTTACAAATCATAATGGTGAGTTTACATATCAAATAATTTGTAAAATTTGCATAATTATATAGAATATCTCTTAACTCAGTACTTATAATTTTTCATTATAATTTCAATTTCAAATATGTGAATTTATTGAAATATATTTAAATTTAAATTGTTTCAACTATTAATATTAAGCAAGATTTAAAAAGTTTTTGAAAATAAATTAATATTAAAAATATCGAGATAAAAAAGTCTGAATTTAGCTTGTAATTTATTTCCAGTAGCAAGGTCCACATCCTTTACTTATGTTTCACTCAATTGTCTATTACCTTAATTTAATGATTATTTGGTTTTATATGTATCAAGATTTATTATATTATCCTTTATATGTGTTCTAAACTATATATTTATTCCAACTTAATTATAATAAAATCATTCTATAATTATATAAGGCAGAAATACTCTTATTTATTTATTAACATTTATATCTTATTATTTTTAATTAGTTTTGAGTTAAGACTTAAGATAACCTTCTTATCACTACAATAACAAAAAATAGTAAAACTTAATTTGAGTTAAATGTTATTAAAAAGATATAAAAAGTGAATAATAAGTG
>Ga0123340_1007438_pt1 | contig 10453 bp, 5 predicted proteins | sample SirMexnodulemix_FD_89961 | JGI IMG/M metagenome (GOLD analysis project Ga0123340, IMG submission 89961) | Root nodule microbial communities of legume samples collected from Mexico - Siratro Mexico nodule mix | ecosystem: Host-associated > Plants > Roots > Nodule | place: Mexico: Nepantla...
AATTAATGCTTTTGTATGATATAATGGTGTCTTTGACATTATTACATGTCTTTGTAATTTTTTATGGAGCTTCGTTGGTGTTTTGACAATTTTTTTATAACAATCTGGATTAGAAAGAGAAAAGTTTGAAGTTCAGCGCAAAGTGAAATGTTTAGATAATAGAATGAATAAAAAATAAATAAATTTAGATTGAGGAATAAGAGAGGAAGAAGATGCATGCATCCTCAAAAGTTAATTTATTGTTTAATGTTTATATTTTCGTAAACAATTAGGTTCATCAAGCATTTCAATAACGTGTTGACTTAAAATAAGCCATAACCTGGCCATAATAAGTCACTAGATTGTTTTTGTCAGGTTAATTTTTTCTATAATTATGTTATTAATAAAAAATATTTAATGATGTTTGCTGATAATTAATCTTCTAACAATTTTGTTTATATTTGTAATAAAATTTGTTTTCAGAAAAAAAAAATTGCATACAAAGTTAAAGTTTCCATGAAAATAATTTACATTTATTTTATCAAAAGATATACTCCAGAAGTTTGGTGGTGAAGATATGTTTCTAAAGTTTATATATGCATTCAAAAAACTTTATAACCATTTATTTTTAAAGCTTATAAAAAATTAAAATATATATAAATATTGTACAATAAACTCGGAATATTTATAATATATTAGCAGAAACATATGTAAAGCTTTGCATTGCTACTATATTAAAATAATATAAATTTTAAAAATGAAAAGTAAATATATAATAATAAGAGTTGAGGAGTTATATTATTATTTTTAAGTTGAGGAATTAAATACTTGATATTGGATTGCGAAGTTATACAATTATAAATAATATAAATGTTTTAATTAAATAAAAATAAAATTATATAATTAAAATGAAACAAAAAGCAAATAAAAATAAAATTATATAATTAAAAATGAAACAAAAAGCAAGTAAAAAAATTATATCCCTCGTGTAACCTTACGTATAAGGAAAACATAAGGTAAACAAATATAATGCGTATTTGAATAAAAAAAAAAGTCAGTAAAATAAGACTTAAGACTAGTAGTTCCTTTTTTTTTTATAAAATACACACAAAGCTTCTCTAACGCCCCATGAAATAAAGCATGCATATGATTAGGTATCATTGAGATTCATCAACATACAATTATCTTTTAATTAAAATCATATAATTAGAATTCTAGTAAGATGTATTTACAATATATTTCTAATTTTTTTTCAAAATAAGTCCTATCACTATCAACATCATTCAACTCAAGTCATTCTCACAAATCAATTTGCAGCACAATCTGTTCTCGTGTTAAAAACATGATCATCATATACAGATATGAAAACACAAGCACAATAAAATAAAGGGTAAGTTAACCAACTTTAAGCAATTCAAAGTCATTCAATCAAATGCAAGGTTTAACACAACACAAACGCCTTAGGATAATCCATCTCAGTCAATTTCATACATCATTACAATTATAAGACACTGACACACTACAAACTTGACTATACTTCCGGAAGACTCGTGCATTGATTAGACCTCGAGATATGCACTCGTCATACATCTCCAAGATGTGAATTCACACAACCTCCACATAAATGAATCCTCAATCATGTATGACAGGGTTAGTGCCCCTAAGACTTTTCTAACCAACTATGTTTGAAGCTACAATCACCCAGTTCAGACATCTTTCGATTTTCACCACCTAGTAATGATCAGATCCTTAGACAATGCATTTCCTAATTGACCTAGGAACAAGTGTTTTCTTTTCTGAAAACACTATACCTAGATCTTGACTAACTCTATTAACACTTTTAACAATATCACATCACAATATAGATCTCTACTCATGCATTCATTCACTTTTCAATCTAAATCTCAACCTCAATCTCAAAAATGAAAGAAATCACTAGACCATCAATATAATTAAATTTAAATTATCAATTAATATATTTTATTAAATCTATACATTGCATTACAAAAGAATCAAACAATCAAAATAGAAAGCCCAAAAAAAATGTTTTTTTTTTTGTTTAGCTTGAGCGAAAATTTTCTTCTTGACCGAGAATCCCCCTCGCTTGAGCGAAAATTCTCTCGCTTTAGCGAAACTATAGTTCAGAGAGCACTCCAACTCCAAGGCCATTCTTGTCTGGGTGAAATTACTCTCCCCTAGGCAAAAACAATCCAGAGAGCACACTTGCTCCAAGGCCATTCTTGCCTAGGCGACTATACCATCATGTGGGAAAGACTACCTTCTCGCCTGAGCGAAGCACTTCTTGCTTGGGCGAAATTGGACCCCAAAGCACCCCCTAGGTTTCCAAGTGACTTCGCCTGGGCGAGATATGCAGAAAACAATAACTTATAAGATAAATCATTAGTTTCTACTACCTCAGAGCTACTACGCATGCCTCAGATGAACTAATTGAGCAAAAATTTACTTGCATACCATTAATTTCCACATAACCACATCATACACACAAGAATCAATTACAACCAGAATTTAAAGTAAAACATGATGCCAGCAGAGAACCATCACAATTACATTTCACAGACACCAACAAATCAAACCCTAACCTACACTCACGCTCAAAACAGACAACAAGCAGTTGGCTTCCCTTAATTTAATCACAACAAGAGTTCTCTCTACGAGCTCCAACAGCCTAAGATCCTCATGAACTCAACCCTGTACCAAAGGATCTCTGATCAACGATCAGACTAACCCGCTAAGACACTGAGCTCAGATAGCCTAACGGATAAATGAAAACCTAAAACTGGCTCTAAGGAAAGAGGGTAGAAAACAAACTTACTCTAACGGAGGTTCTGATCGGATAGACTTGCTCTGTTCTCCGCTATGAGTCCAACGGTGGGCTCCGCTCAAGAAACTGATGAAAGACGGACGCAGAGGCTTAGAGGGAAGTTAGAGGAAAGGAATGAGCAGAGGTCTAGAGAGATAGTGACTCAAGTGAAAATGAGACCTGACTACTAGATTTTTCTATAAATACTTTAATAATAAAATAGTTATGTACTTATTCCACTTTTACTACTTCTACTTGAATGACAATTTTCTAGATTGTTACAGCTCCCATATGTTATTCATTTTTTCTTTGTTAAATTTATTTTATATTTCATAGACTTATCAAAACACTGATATAGATTTTATTTTCATCCCATAAAAAATAATAGTATTCTTATTCTCTAAATATGAAATTGTATTATTTCAATTAAATCTATCTTTTTGGATATTAACGTGGTCAATTTTAGTATCTTATTTTAAAGTGTATCATTTTTTTTCTAAACTAAAATAATCATATCATTAAAATAAGTACAAGTATTATCAAATTTACGAAATCATAAGACAAATCAATCATTTTATACTATGCTTACTCGTGATATTAAATGGTTATGCTAATTATATGATTTATTTAACTTCTAGCTAATAATAAAGTGAAAGTGAGAAGTGTTTATATTCACATATTTTCTGAATTATGTTATTCATACGAAATATTTACAGATTTGCTCACTAATGAATCTTGAACTCATTTTTAATCCAAAATCACTAAAATCAAAAACAAAATTAAAAAGATGTTTAAGTCCATGTTAAAATTTTTAAAGTAATAGTATATTAAAAGGACGTTTACCTAAAACCTTTGTATGAATAAGCACCATTAAAATATTAAAATACTAAAGTACAGTAGTAAAGTAACCTCTTAAGATAATAATTACTCCAACCATAGAATATTATTATGAAGTTTATTATAAAGTGCATGGCTTGAGAAAATAATAAGAAACCTTTATGTTGAGAATAAGGTAGGAACAATATACAGTGAGTATATATCAAATGACTTTTCAATGTATCGAAGTTTAAGTTGTTGTATGAATAAATGAAAAAATAAAACAGATTAAAATTATTATACAATAGGCTAAAACTAAATTACAAGGTCAATGACATAAATTTTATAAAACAAAAGTTTAAACAAGCTAAATTTACATTCACATAATTTAACTTTTGTGGAATATGTAACACTTTTTTCAAACAACTATAAAACAAGTATATTGTATGAGGTTATCTGATTTAGACACTTTTGTCCCCAACATGGTGAAAACTCTCCCAACTATCTTGGGTTTGTTGTCATCACTCTTCAACTCCTGAGAACCACTATAGGAGTAATCACTTTTCTATTTGGATAGTCTCTAGCAAAGTACCCATCCTTTTGACAAGTGTATCATTTGGACTTATAGAACTGTTGTTATTGTGGCTTGAACTGGGGTGGAGTTGCTCCTGCTCTAGGCTATAAAGGTGCATAAGGCTTCTGCAACTATGCTCTGGTCTTTCCCCTAGTAGACCCTCCTCCATCACTCCTCATGACTCTACTATCACCCTTCTCTAGAGTCTTCACCATGTTCACTTTATCAACTAATGCAGGGAACTCTCTTATGCACATAGGAACAATCACCTTCTTTAACTCAGGCCTCAACCCTTCTTCAAACTTCCTACACCTCCAAGCCTCAAAAGTATCCTAGGTGTAGAATTGAGCTAGATATTCAAACCTAGCAGCATAAGTCGTCACTAACATCTCTTTGCTCTAGTTCGAGAAATTCAACTCATTTGCAAACCTGACACTATAAGGGAGGTACTTCTCCAAAAATCTCTCCTGAAGCTAACCCAAGTAATCAACTCGGCTCTAGATTCTATCACTTTCTGAGCACCTATCCACTAGCATTTTGACTGTCCAGATAACAAATAGGTGGAAAAGTTCAGCTTCTGATCTTCAGAGCAAGAGGTTGCTCTAAAAATCTTCTCAATCTCTCTGACCCACTAATCTGCCTGGTCGAGAGTAGTATTCCCACTGAACTTGTGAGGGCTATGCCTCAAGAAATCAGATAATCTCATCCGCTCATGGGTTTGGCTAGTAGAAGATGTGGTTGTTGTCCTCATAACATCCCATTGATGCATTATTACCCGTTGATTCTGAGCAATAGTCACATTCTGTTGTTGGGGCATTGACCATCATCTCCATTACTTAGGCAATTTGGCTAATCTCAGATGGAGGTTGAGGAACAGTAAGAGGTCTACGATCCATTTTATAAGATACAAAAGAAAGATCTAATTTCATTCTTTATAACTCAAGTCAACTACAAAAGCTTACTAACAAACTATCAAGTTCTAACACAAGTAAACCCACAACCCCTAAGTCACCTAAGGTTTGACCTGCTCTAATACTATAAATGTAACACCTCACAAAATATACATTTTACTAATAATTAACATATCACAATTACATATATCTTACAGTAATCCACATTTATTGTATTTCAAAACATACATGTATAGCAAAATGTTTAAAATTTAAAACTTAATTATAAGGCTGCTCGAATATAACATCCTTCACAGGGTCATCTGCAACACCATCTGCTCTTGTGTAACACACAATCATCACAGACAAACACACAGACACAAATAAGAAATGGTAAGCTAACAATATTTTAAAACAATCTATAATAATCTAAGTTAATCACATAATTCAACAACACATAAACATATCAAATCAGTAATTTAATCAACAAATCCAACTATATGACTTTGACATAGTCGTGCACTAAACAGACCCCGAGATATACATCTATCATACAACTCCAAGTTGTGAATCCACACAACCTCCAAACTAATGAATCATCAGTCTTGTATGATAAGGTTGGTTAGTCCTCCTAATACTTTTCTAACTAGCTATGTTTCAAGTTATAGTCACCCAATTTAGAATTCCTTTGACTCTCACAACCTAGTAATGTTCATCTATTTGATTCCTATTACTAGTAAAGTTATGATATCAATCGTTATTGATCATATCCTTAAACAATGCACATCCTAATTAATATAGACACGAGTATTTTCTTCTCTGAAAATACTATGTCTTGATCCTGACCACCTCAATCAACACTTTAACAATATCATATTATATACATATATCTCTACACATTCATTCATTCACTTTTCAATCTCAAGCTCACATATCTATATATTTATATAATCATCAATACTATTCAATTTCAATCATAAATCAATCATTTCTATTGAATTCAGAAATTGCATTACAAAAGAATAAAACAATCAAAATAGAAAGAAAAAAATTTTAGCTTGAGCGAGAATCTCCCTCGGTTGAGCGAAAATTCTCTCGCTTGAGTGAAAATTCTCTCAGTTGAGTGGAAATCTTCTTGTTTGATCGAAATATGCAAAAGCCCTATCGTACTACCTCAAACATTACCAATCATCGTCAAAGAACTTATTTTTCCACATAACAACATATCTACCAAATTTCATAAATTATAACATCCATATATATATCTCACATTCATATCTCAATCTACACTACTTGTAAAACTTCTTCAACTAACATACAATACTTATTTATAATTTATCAGTTTCATTCAAATAAATCCTCACAACTCATAACTTATCTCATTCATATATATAAACCTCTATAATAACTTTATCCACTTCAAACCCTAATTACATTTCATTCAAACTTTAAATCAAATTTTTACCACATTTCAATAACGAACTTCTCAAAACTCGTATGAAACTTATCAAATCATAACTCAAGTCAGAAATACATCAAGTAAAAGCTCAAAAATCCATTCATAAGAACATAGAAACTAATAATCTAATAATTCTACTCATTCTGCACAATACCAAATCAAACCTACAAGAAAAAGAGCATTTATAACCAATTCACATTCAGGTCATATTTCAAACCTAAGGTCCAAATATTCAATAAAACTTACCATCTATTACGGTTTATTAATTAGCTTCCCTTACCTGTATAGAGCAAATTACCTCCTAAAGAGCTCAAAGGGCTAAAAACAACATGAGCACTCTAACTTGCAACACAAAGTGTCTAATCAATGATCAGGATACACTACAAGGATATTGAACCAACAGAGCCTCCAATTGAACTCTCTGAGGGCACATGCAACAACTATACAAAGACCTAAGGGACGAATTAAAACTAAGAGGAGAAAATGGTAAAATTAAAGTTACTCTAATAGAGTTTCTGATCGAGCAATATTGCTCATATTGTTGCCACGAGTCCAGTGGTGGACTCCTGTTGATCTGATGAAGGATAAGAGTAAGATTTAAGAAACAAGGTAGAGAGAAAAAAGAGGAATAGGTTTGTAGAGAGATAGTGGCTTTTGTGAAATTGAGACTTAAGTATTAGCTTTTTCTATAAATTCATGTTTTCAGTTTATTAATAAAATATTCGAGTGCTCCTTTTACTTTTATCTCTTCTACTCTAAAAACAAAATGTCAACATTCTTTAATAAACAAATTACAATACATAGATGAAACACTCTTTCTCTCTTTACCAAATGAGTAAACGAGACATTCTTCATGTTATAGATATATTAGACAACTCTTAACAGATGATCCTAAAAAAAAGATAAATAGAGTAATGTACTATTAAATAACCTTATTTCTAATCAATTCCCAAATCAATTGTTAGAAAATTAATAAGTTGACATAATATTTAACTAGAATAAAATAAATACCTACTTAACTAATACTATCTAACTGTAATACCTCACAAAAATAAACATATACTATCATAGTTAGAATATCATCAATACATATATATTACAAATCCACATTTATTGTATTACAAAATATACATGTATCACAAATTGTTTAAAATTTTAAACTTGATTACAAAACCAACATGCATAAATCTAATTAAAAGCTTTATAACTACCATGGTTGCTCAAATATGACATCCTCCATAGGGTCATCCGCAATGTCATATGCTTTTGTATAATACACGATCATCACAGATAGATAACAAATATACAAACACAAACAATAAAGGATAAGCTAGAAGATTTAAAACAAATCTTAGAATATTCAAATAAATCACACATGTCAAACAACACATAACATACCAAATCATCCATTACACTCTATTTCAATAACAACTCCAACTATATGACTCAGACATACGTAAAGAAACTCGATTCTATTTTTAGAAGATTCGTGCATTGAATAGACATCGAGATATGTACTTGTCATACAACTTCAAGTTGTGAATCCACACAACCCTCAAACCAATCATCAATCTTGTATGACAAAGTTAGTCCTCTTGAGACTTTTCTAACCAGTTATATTCAGAAATATAAGAGCCTAAAAATTTTATAGAAATATGATAAAAGAAATATGATTTCATATCTTAAAACGATTAATAAACAAAAGAGAAAAAAAAAGAGAAAAGAAAAGAAGAAAAATAGTAAAAAATAGCTTAAGCGAAAAATTTTCGCTTGAGCAAAAATTCCTTCACTTGAGTAAGAATTGACCTCGCTTGAGCAAAAATTTATTCGCTTGAGCAAAAATTGACCTGAGAGCACATGTTTCTCTTTAAAAAGCTCACTCAGGCGAAATTTGCAAAGTAAGTTTTTCATTATTTTTCTGCATAACTCACTTGAGTGAGAATTCTTTCGCTTAAGCGAAAACATCAAAAAACAATTTCTCACAAAACTAACTTTTATTTATATCTAAGTATTAACATACATTCAAGGTTTAAAGTACTACATAAAGTCTCCAAATACATCAAATCTATGTACAACTATATACATGACAAGAGAATGACCAAATAAATAGTATATACTCTTTATGGTGCTTTAAAACCTGCATCTACATCTGCTTGTGTACATAGTACAATCATCGCAATTCACAACACAACAAGATAAACAAGGGTAAGCTAGTGAAATAATATTTTCAACTTGTAAAAGTAAAAGGAAATGAAGTGAATAGATTTAAGAATTTAAATATCAATCCTTAAATCAAATGCAAATAGGTCTATCATCAAATCACACTCTTGTATACTCCATTTCCAAGTCTTTTGACTTCACAATGATTCATTTGCAATCACCGTACCTTGATTTTCTTTCAATCTCAAGTTCTTTAATTTCATTTCAATCAAAATGATTGCGTAAGAACTCATCACCCAGCCATAAATAATCATATTATTTCAACCATTCTAAAGCATATAGGTGCATATGTAACCATTGTACCTTGATTTCCTTTCAACCTCCAATACATTGGTTTATTTCAACCAAAATGATTACATATGATCATATAACTCAATCATCATACATATCATATCAATACAATCATATTGAAACATATAGATACATATGTAACAATTGTACCTTGATTTCCTTTCAAACCCTGAGTATACTGGTTTCATTTCAACCAAAATTTACATATGAGACTATAACTCAACCATCATACATATCATATCAATTCAATCATACTGAAGCATATAGATGCATATGTAACCATGGTACCTTGATTTTATTTCAACCACCAGTATATTGGTTTCATTTCAACCAAAATGACTACATGTGGATCTATAATTTAGGCATTACACATATCATTTCAATTCCATCATGCATAACTATATCTACCCAACAATTCCAAATTCACAATATTCAGAAACAATTATTGTCTATCAAGCTATCTCTGTTACAATTCATACTAGATATATAATCAACGATTTCATCATAAAACATGTATGTAACAAAAATTGAAACTTAATATCAATTTCATTCACAGTCAAATGTTCTAACCTAAGGTTACATTGAAAGTATTAAACTAGTTTCCCTTAATTAAAAAGCTCAAGTTTCAAAGCAAATCCTCCAAATAAGACAATACCATCAGTCTAAATTCTAGGGATCTAGAACAAGTTAACCAAATAACACCAAATTTTAGTATAATCTTAATTAAGTTGAGAGGAACACCTTTCTCAACTGTTTCCACCAAAATTGATGACAAAAACTTAAGAAAAACATATAACAAAGGATCGTTAGAGTAAATAGAAATTTACTCTGATTGATATTCTGATCGGTTAAAATTGGTCCTAAGTTCTTCAACTACTGCAGGGCTCGATCAAATTCTGAAACAAATGAAGTATTGAGAGTGAATTTGAGAAAGAAGGGAGAAAGAGATATGGAGAGGAATGAAGGAAGAGAGAAAGCTAGTTATATGTGTGTTTTACAGCGAGGCTTACAATATAAATAGAAGTATAGTTTTTTTTTTTCATTCATATGTAAATTACATAAATGCAACACTAAAACTTATATATAAATTTCTTTCTTTTTCAAGTTCTACAATTTTTATCATATTTTCCATTTTATTTTATATAATATTTTCTTCTTGGGATTTATTTAGTGATATTTGAAATTTACTCTTATATATATTATTTCTACAACTTTTTCTTATTTTTTTCTTTATTTTCTTTGTGATATATGTAAATATATATCAATCCAATATTGAATCTCAATTACTAACTTATAACTTTTGTTAAATTGTAAAATAATGATATTTTATTTTTCTATATTTATAAGGGAAAAATAAAATTTCACATCAAAAGTAGGAGAAAAAAATTTCACCATATACGTAT
>Ga0123340_1007439_pt1 | contig 10452 bp, 5 predicted proteins | sample SirMexnodulemix_FD_89961 | JGI IMG/M metagenome (GOLD analysis project Ga0123340, IMG submission 89961) | Root nodule microbial communities of legume samples collected from Mexico - Siratro Mexico nodule mix | ecosystem: Host-associated > Plants > Roots > Nodule | place: Mexico: Nepantla...
ATATATATATATGTATTCAATTAAAAAGCGAATTTATCATTTAAAATGGAAATAGTTATGTAATTTGTTGGAACAATTAATCTTTTAACTATTATAGAAGTTGCACATTGAAGAATGACTGTTAATTCTTTATATGCTTATTTTTTAATTTAAATATTCGTATTCATTATATTTAATAAACATTGAACACATTAAGATTGAAAAATAAATTTATATTTCAGAAATTAACATTTATAATCAAAGAAAAAAGAACAATATTGGAAAACCTGGCTCCAAATTTGGTTTTCTGAGTGGAACAAAGAATTTAGAATTCGGTGAAAAAAAAGTTCTTCGGAGAATTAACAATAAATATATGATATAACCAAGAAGGGGATGCTGGTAATCATCAAGAATTGTACATCAATAATATTTTAAAATTTACTTTCATCTGGACAAACAATGCTGGACAAATAATTGTACAGTTTTATCAATGATTGAATTTCTCATATTGAATGAGATGTCATGCCAGTACTGCTGATTTAAAAATCTGGATTCCAGAATGTACTAACAAAAGACTGCTTAACGAGGAGTTCTTTGATCCACCCGCTTACAATATTCATATATTTGAAATACTTTGTGCTGCAAGATGTTAAGTTAATGAGAAGTAATCATGATAAAAAGATAATTACTATTATTATTTATTAAGATTAATCTTGTTTAGTGGTATATATGCGCAGGAGAGAATTTACCAGCTCCTCATGAATCATGACTCCATATGATGATCCAGTGTATAGGCATAAATGTCAGAAGCACTAGTACCAGGCCTAACAAAACCCATAAAGAAAATTACACATTTGAACAAATAAGGTTGTTTTGGCAAGGATGACCTAGACAAAATTCAATCAAGAGCCTAGTTGACAAACTCCTGGATAGGTGAAGGATTGAACCAACATGTGACACAAATGACAAAACACTAATGTAGCAATCCTTGTGTCAATCAAGTAGCTAAGATGTTAATACCACAGAACATGGAAATACCTTTTGTTGATAGTACCATAATGGAATTTAGGCTTTCCTCCTGCCTTCATATCTTCAACATACTACAGCCATGAGAAAACACCATAAGATACATTATTACTATGCAAAAAATAAGACCTAAAGCATAAAAAAATGTTCAAGCATCTGAACCATACCAAACTTAATGTGACCACCATTGATGAAAAGGATAGAGAATTGAAAGGTATTTCATTGAGAGGGAAAAGCTGGCATTCTGATGATTCTGGACCAGGTGAAAAATGGGGGTTCTTCAACCTTGCTAAGAAGATTATATAAGTCTGCCTCAAACATGCCATAACCATGACTAAAAATTTGTAGCTACATTAGAAGATCAAGTAAAAAGGGTAAAATAATAAATAAATGCTGATTCTTGGTTACCTGGCCAATTAAAGGAATATCTAATTGAGCAAAGGGAGAAATCACTTCCACGTCCGCATTGGCTTCCTCCCTTGTTTCCCTGATGGCACCTTCCATAGCTGACTCTCCAATTTCCAGATAACCAGCAGGAAGTGTCCTTGTTGACACCAAAATATGAAATCAACATACTTCACCAATGATAAGAGAAGCAATTCTCATAACACAAAATTATTAGCATTTCTGTTTTTATAAAGAACACACGTGGTACCAACATTATATGTTCATGCAGAAAAAGTGTGTACTGTAATATTTCACAATAACCAGCTTATGAATAAGATTCCAGTGCTGATCAAGATGGATTTACAATGAATTACAAGACTGAACTTAAGGAAAGAGATACAATAACACAGGGAATTGAGGAGGCCACAATATCTCCTATTCACTCCATAATCACCAAATTCTTCATCACTTATTGTCTCACTCTACTCTTCTATCATTTTGTATTTTTCTGTGGCGTACAACATAATTTCTCCCCTTGAAAGAAGTTAGTTACAGTCATGCCTATTTCCTTCTGGTTCACTATAATTCTTCCTCATTTATACGACATTCTGAGTAGGTTTCCCAAGAATGTAAGTGGAATGAATGAAAATACTCAGTACAAATAGGAGTGAAATCTTACCATAGGCCATAAGATGGTTCAATCTTCCGCTTGCAAAGGAGGACCTTGTTATCGTGTTCAATGAGGCAACCGACTACCTACTTTGTCATCCAAATGCATGTAATGATCAGAAGAAAAGTAGAGAGCAGAGCCGTCTTTAAAAGTTTGGATGCTATAATCATGAAAATTTGGCCTCTGCACCCGTAATATTTAAAAATAAAGGGCACAACTTTAATATTTCAAAATATTATAATTGCATAACAAAGCACAAAAAACAAATAAAAGGGCTGGTGCAAATTTGTGGTCTTTTAATATCTGGACATTCTCAATAATTGGAAGTCTTGTGCAGAGGGTCTGCTTGCACAGTTCTATGGGTTTGGTTGCGACTGCTACAATGAATAGTATATAACTAGTACAATTATTTGTCCAGATGAAAGTCAATTTTAAAATACAGCTTACTTTTGTTGAACTTCTCAACAAGCACTTGCAGGAGAAAAAAAGAAATGAACCAAAGAAATTAAAATAAGTCAATTTTTTCACATAAGTTGAAATCAACCTGTATACCTCAATTTTTTTAGGCTCCCATTTTATAAGTTGAAGTGCAGAAGTTGAGTTTAATTTTATGGGAGAAGTTTGATTTATTTTACCGTTTAATTCATTTTATTTCCTTCCCCTATAGATGCTACATTTTGAGAGGTTTATCCAAACTAGCTCCTAATCTTTTCCAAATCCTAAATTATTTTTGCATATGCATGCCAGTTTTGCAGTAAACAGAAGTACTTCACTCAGAGAATGAGACTTGAATGCATACCACTTTAAAACAATTAGCATGCGATTAATTATGAACCATATCAACATCAGAACTAAATCTATGCATTACATGATAAACAAAGCCCAAAATCTGATATAACAATCTGCTTCCTCAAATCAACTAATGCTAAATCAAGATTGAACCTCATTTTCTTTTCTCAATGCAAGCATGAAATTTACCTTAAAAATCTAGTAAGAGTCATAATATTTAAAATAACAAGTCATAACTAATAAGTACTAACTGTCAAATACTTTCAGTCTAAAGTCTCATACTTTATCAACTTGAATAGAATGTTAGGTAATCCACAAAACTGTACCACTTTCCATATAATTACAACTAAAACAATAGAATCAAATCTGAAAATTGCAACAGTATTCTTTAATAACATAAGAAACGATGTGAGATTTGAGGAGAAAACAAGGTTTTCTTATATTGCAGGAAAGTAATTGTGGTATGACTTTTTAAGCACTTACCATTTTTGGGTTCTGATAGGCAATCTTCCCACAGCTGGTACATATGGCTCTGAATCTCTCTTCTCCTTCAGGTATTCCATGCTTCGTTGGACCACCACACCACTGACAGAACTTAACGTTTTGAACATCTCCCTACATTGTAATAGAACTTGACAATAAGACCAATAGCTATAAGATCAGAGAAACTCTAGGTACCATCAGAAATGTAAGGATTATGGTACTATTATTGAAAAAACTCTCTTTTTCTCTCTCCCCATTAGTGTGACTAAACTCATTAAGCTACTGGCCTAAAAAATAACTGTACCAAAACCCTTAGATTTCTGTGGGTATGTAACTCTCATAGGACAGGAGGTGATGACATTTGTAGAGAGTATAGGGATATGTAACTTCAAGATTTTAACAGAGTTAAGATATCTTTCTGATTAGTCCATGGAAAATCTGCTGCAAAAAAGGGGCATTCTTATAAAATCAATAGTCCAATCCATAATGCAACTATATACGATATAAAAGAGTAGAGTTACTCATCTATCTACCACCACAACAACCAGTCAAATCCTTCACACAACACACTCATCAAACTTAATCATAAATGTAAGTGAGATTTGTTAAAGATCTCACAAAAACTACTATATAAGTAAACCTTCCCCTGACTAGGTTGCAACGGGATTTCAATCAATTAGTAGGATCAAATAGTTTATAAGAAAGCTAGCACCGATAAATTTCTGCATAAACTGTATAAACTAAAATGAACTTGTACATAGATAATAAAAGTGTGTAGAGGTAGTTATCCATGCCGTAATTTCAACATTAAAAAACATACATACGAGGATTGATTTTCCAAAGATTTGATATGACTAAAACAATGAAGAGCAATATTCGTTGTGTGTTATAATTCAACAGTTGCAGTAACTCACAGTAGAACGAAGAGATGATGAAGGAGAGTGATCAGAAGAAGAAGCCATAAGGAGATTGAAACAGAAGAGAAGAGCCCTTGATTTGTACGAGATTCTGAAAGACAAGAAACAAAAGGAGAAGGAGAGGAAGTGAATCGAGGAACAGAAAAGGAACCTATCCTCTACTGTTGCGGCATAACTGTAGAGTGATGGAGTTTCATCTTTCACCGTTTACAAACTTGCATTTTGTTTAGGATTTTAAGTGAAAAATATTTTGGACGGTGAAGATTTGTGCTGCTCAAATTTCGACAGCAATGAAGCAATGAAAATGACATGTGAGCAACAAATATGATGTCACAGTATTTTAATTTAATTCACTTTTGGTAAGTAAGTGAATAGCAAAATAGAAATAAATACTATTTAAGTATATCATCCATTCATTTATAATTAATCTTTTATACATATTTATATTTTTTCTATGAAAACAAATAAATATGGGCTTGTCTTTTTTACTTATTTATTTTTATTGATTTGTGTGTTTTCCAACATTTCTATGCTTACTGTATATCAATTTCAAAATTATTTTAATACACATTAATGTGTCTGATAAAAATTTATACACGTTTGGTATCTAAGTATATAAATTAAAATAATATTATCTAATATGATATATCATCTTATTTAATTGTTATAAAAAAAAAACCTTCAATATATTCTTGTAATAATAATGTTAAAATTTATTATTAAATATTAATATTAATATTTTAAACCAGTAAGTAATACTTTCATCATTTATGAACTCCTTAACATTTTTTATTAGAAATTGAAAACAGTATTAGCACAAACTAAAATTACTAAATTTTTAAAAATTGAAAAACTAAACGTAATGTTAAATTTTTACAGGAAGTAAAATTACACGTACACAAAGTTATAAAGACCAAAAATAATTTAAGCCTTATTATTTATTTATTTTATTATTATTGTAAATTCAAATGTACCTTTCTAATGGTGCGTCTCATCTTTCATATTGTTTTTCCTCATTTTAAAGGTGGAATTTATTCGCTAATTTCAAATTTTCAAAGAAAATTTTACTTTCCTAAAATCTTTACAAAATAGTCTTACTTTTATATGCATATTCGAACTTTTCAATGGTCTATATTCAATTTATTCTCTTTAAGCTCTTTCTTAACTAAATTTCAATGTTTCTTTTATTTAGAAATGATCAATAGTTAAAACTAATTTTGTACAATAATTTAAATTATTTTTTAATTCCAAGATATAATTTATATATTTTAGGATATTTACTTATTTTAAATTATCATTTTTATATTTCAATAAATTATTCATTAGAATTTGTAATTATACAAAAGCATAAATTTATCTTGTAACATACAAAACTAGTTTGACAATGATGAATAGAACACAGATTGAGAAAAGTTTATCTTTGTTTCTCTTACCCAATTGTTGACTAAACTGTTTATTCAAATTCAAATATGATATAATCAAAATTCAAAATACATGGCATGTAAAAGACTATCTTTTATGTTTAACCTACTAAATCCCGATAACTGTAAATGGATTAATTCAAGTGAGAAAAGGCTAATTTTGAGAATATTTCTCACTTAAACAACATTATTTTCACACAAAAGAGATTTATTTCAGTAAAGAACACTTTCTAATCTAGTATCAATTCTTGTATATCACATGAGTATGAAAGGTCAATCAATATTTTCATATGACTCAACCAATTTGTTGGCTTGTTTTAAGCCACAAGTGACCTTTCTCTGTTTTCTTAAAATGACAGGTTTTTGTCAATAATAAATAACCTGCTTTATTTTCAGGTGGAAGAAAAGGACTATGCTGGCAACTCAACTACAATGACAATGGCCAACTATGGCATGTATCACATGTAAGGTAACTCCTTTCTGATTGATTTTCTAAATAACCGAAAAACAACAAAAAGAATGTTAATTAACTAGGTAAAATTGTCATAATATATGTTTCTAGCTTATGAATTTTACTCCTAAAGCTGCATGATTATGGCTACTACATATACAGAAAAAAATCATTGGTTGAACAATGTGTGTAAGTTACTGCAAACTGTTTGATACTACAGTTTGACTTCTCCCTTTGAATAAAAAAAGAGAAAACAAGTACTTAGTCCCTAATACAAGGCCAGCTTATCACACAAAGATTGATAAGCAGCACTGCACTGCTTGAACTTTTCCTCTGCTATAACCTATAAACATGCATAATAACTAAAATAATTAGTAAGCTCAACTCAACATGTAAGACAGAAATTCTTCAAAAGGAAAAGAACAAAAATGAGATAATTACTCAACTATTAGAGCCTGGCAATACCTTAGAAGAGCCATGATGACGATCTGGGTGCCACTTTAAAGCAGATATCCGGTATCTGTTTTCATAAGGTTGTTTAGAATACATTGAAGAGAAAGTGCAAAAGAACTCAGAAAACACACAAGAGGAAGCAGAAAAGAACTGACGCATTTTTCACATCTTCAAGTTTCAGAGGACCAGAAGCACTCAATCCAAGGACTAATCTATATGAAGCTAAATCTGAATGTGAACAATCTGACTCTGCTTCAGTTGATTTTCCATATTCATTTTCACTTCGATGTCTCCACTTCCAAGATTTTCCGTAATTAGAAAAGTTTCCCGACCTCCTCCGAGGATTTTCCTCATTTATAAAGGACCAATTGAAAGATCGATTGCCACCAAAAGCACAGCGAAAAACAGTTTCAACATCGAAATCATCTTTGCAAAATTCATAATCTCCTGAAAGACATCAAGTTTGTTTGAAACATGAATCCAGAACAAGCCCATTGATATCCAGAATCTTCTTTTCACCACAAATCAAAAAACACACTGTGGCTTGTTTAAGAAAACTTGTGATGCAAGTTAAACCAAAACAGCTACATGATATCTACTAGTTAAGTACACCCATCCTACACAAGCAGACTGGAAGTTTTCTAGACAAGATGCAGTTAGAAGATTTCAAGAAGAAATCATTTAACAAACACTAATCAAGAGAGCCAGTATTGCAAGGTAGACACACACTATTATAGCATAACTACGTCAAGCGTCCTTACTTCTGAACTGATGTTTTGATCTTTGATTGTCATTCCTGTGCCTTCTGGAGTGTTTTCTGAACCATGAAGGGCCTTGACTGGGAGAAGGATCACCCTCATCAACATCCCCTTTCCAACTCTAAGACATGGAAGAAAAGAAAGCACAAGAATTAGATGCAACATCTTACAACTAACAAATACAGGAAAGAACGCATGCAAGGGAACCATCTAAAGCTAGGGCCAAAAGAGTTCATATTAAAAAGCTATAAAAATAATGATACTAAGGACTTCTCAACATCATCATATTGGGGGGAGTATAGCAATACAAATTTTATCCAAAATGTATAAGAGAACTATATGGTTCCACTACAAAATATAGCGAACAAACAGTTAACAAATCATCATATAACTGAAAAGTAAGAATATTAGCCAGTAATATATAAAAGGTTATAGTCCAGATTGGACAAACGCAAAAGCAGTTATAGTGGCACAATTAAGTCTGCCAGAAATTCTGTTCACAACGGAAATGTTGTCATCAAAAAGTTATAACATAAAAGAAATGACAAACTTAGTATTGAAAAGCTCACATTGAATGGATAAGGCCAAATCATATAGTATATAAGTGGGTGTAAACTTTATTTTAAAGCCAGTTTTACAATATCTGAATTAGGTTTAAATTTTACTTCTTTAAAATGGTATTGGAGTCGTTGAGAACCTATCCCAAAAAGTGGTTGAGTCTCGTGTCACCTGTTATCGGGTTCCCCCTAATCCCATCTTTGAGATGTCCAATCCACATTGAAAAGAGTCCACATTGACTATACATGTTGAATTAGGCTTAAATTCCATTATTTTAAGACTTAGATGCAGTTCTTTAGGTATTGTTGCTTAGGTATTGTTGCTGTTTTTTTCTCCAATTATAATTGAAGTTTCACTCAGAAACCAATTCTGACTTTAAATGTGGACCTTACTAGCACAAGTTACCAAGATGACACTCAAATTTTAACCAGAGAATAACACCTAAGACATCTAATCTAAGGAACTTTACCTAGGTTCTGTCTTTAAAATAAATGTCTGACAAAAAATTTAGGAAGCCAAGGTGCGCTGATCAAGTTAAATTAAGGCTTGATCTTTTCCTAGATTTTATGGTTTGTGAGGATAAAAATATCTTCATAGATGGAATAGGGGAATAGCAAAATGATAGCTGGTGTTGGAATTTGAAGCGGAGAAGAATTTTTTTTTTATGGGAAAAGGATCAAGAAGAGATGGAAACAATCAATTTGACTAATGGGTAAATCTGGAGGAAACTTTACCCCAAGACTTCAAGGAAAAAGAAGGAAAAAAGAAACCATCTTCTCCTCAAGCTACGTAAGTTAAAATTAGATTTTAGAGAAGTCAATAGGAAATAACTTCTACAATTAGCTCATGTGTAGGCTAATTTTAACTTGTGGGGAAATTGATTTCATTTTTTTTTCTCTACTAAAATGCTAATGGAGAAATTTCTCTACACAGACTCAGTTTCCCAGCTGATTTATAAGGAGAATAAGGGTGTGTTTAGGTAAACCTCACGTTTTTTTTCCAATACACCAACATAGTTACTTCTCTGTTATCCGCTTTGAAATATTGAAAGGAGGTAGCTTTTTGGTCCCAATGGAGATGTCTCTTTAAAGGTAGTTAATGGTGAAAATTATACTTGCCCTTTAATTACTTTTGTTTGAACCTTAACATATACCCAATAAAAATATATTTTTTCCGTGAATAGTGTTTTGTTGAGAACTTGAAAACCCACCAAAACGTGCTGAGCAACACTAACCTGAAACATGAATTGCGCGTAAGCATTGACATCGCGGAGCAGTGTTTGTTTGGCACGAAGTCTTCCGAATCTTCTCGAGTGTTCGTTGCATCTCTGCGAGCAAAAGGGGGTCAGAAAAAAAAAAAAAAAGTTGTGGAAGAATTCACGGTGAAGCAGAGAAGGTAAACTTCATGGGACTGACGGATTCCCAAAAGGTGCGAGCTTTGCGTTGCAAGTGATGAGTGGAATGAAAGAGTCTGGTGAACTTGGTCTTGTTCATTTTTTCTCAAAATCTTGAAACTAAGAACATAAAAAAAGGGAAAGAAAAAAACCTTTGATTCATCCTAAGGGGGTGAATTATGCCCAAAAGTGTTTTGGTAGCAAATTTATTTTTTATTTTTTTTAAAAAAGGGACTGATATCTCAGACATATATTTTCTTTTTTTTAATACATTTTATATGAGCGTCCAATATATTTTACAAAACTAACACATTCATGTGCTTTTATCTAATCTCTTTTCCAAAAATGTCAAAGATGGACCACAGGTATGTTTCTTAAGTCACCTTCGGCATGTTCTGTAAATCAAAAAGCTCTTCTTAACATGGCTGTGTTTTGTTCCTTCTTATATGTCTTTTTATTTTCCAACACCATCTTTCTATTTTATAAAATAATTGAATATTAATTATGTGTCTTTATTTTTCAACAATATAATTTTGTACTTCCTAATATAATTTGCCAGATTACTAATATAATTCATCATGTTTAATTTCTTCTCTAACTTTATAATCTTCTACGTGTAATTTCTTTTTTACCCAATTTCAATTTTCAAACTTTTCTTTTACTTTGACTCATTCAAATTGTAAACCTTCCTTCATATTTTTTTCATCACTCCACCATTTTTCTAAATCAATTGAAATGATCCCTTTGTATTATCATTATATATTTTGAAAGCAAAGAAAAGTGTTTTTTATGTTTTTATCATCAAATAAGTTGGTTTAATTGCACTTTTGATTTATCAAATGTAATAATGATGTAAAATTTGTGTGGATCGGATCCTCTAAATACACCATTTGGATCATGAGGCTATTGATAACTAATTTTCTTCAAAACATCATGCTATTATCTTCAAAATGATAATGTTTTATGAAAATTATATTTATACACAAACTAAAATATTGCAAAAAAAATCCATAAAAGTAAAATAATTCATAAAAAAACAATCAATAAAATAATTTATTAAAATTTGTATGATCTTAGATACCATATGAATCTTTTTTAGTATTTTGCAATCTCAATGGAATAGTATCAGATGTCCTCCAAATAAAATCCTGATAATCTTAATTAAAC
>Ga0123340_1007440_pt1 | contig 10452 bp, 6 predicted proteins | sample SirMexnodulemix_FD_89961 | JGI IMG/M metagenome (GOLD analysis project Ga0123340, IMG submission 89961) | Root nodule microbial communities of legume samples collected from Mexico - Siratro Mexico nodule mix | ecosystem: Host-associated > Plants > Roots > Nodule | place: Mexico: Nepantla...
AAATAAAATTTGATTCTTGATAAAATAAATTTGATATTTGATAAAGATGATTTGTAGAATTAGATTTAGAGGATACATTATTTCTTTACCTCCATGACTTTTGCGAAAATTTCCCATGATGTTCATATTTATTTAATTATTTATTATTATATATATTAGAATTGTGATATAACTATTATTTTAATTATATTATTTTCTTTTCATTATAAACTTCACATTTTCGTATACATATTTTAATTATTTTTGTAAACTTTTTCAAATTTAACAAATTTCAATATATTGACAATGTCTACAAAATTTTAATTTTCTAATTAAAATAATTTTACCAAATTGTTATGCAAATCATTTGTGTACCTCTAATTAATCACAATTTATTTAACTTTAAATCTAATCGCAATGGAAAACTTTTTATATTAAAATTTCATAATTACAACGATAGGCTATCATCAAACAAAATAATTATATTTTCTTTAAATTTAAATCAATAATTTTGAATCATAAGACAAATTTATAATTTTATATTTTTATTAATTAAAACTAATATCAATTATAACTACTAATAAATCATAAATTTTCTCTTCAATCCTTTCATTTCTATAAACAACTATAACATAAAAATAAGATACCAAAATAATCTATAAAAAATCTAAAATTTTAATTCATGCAGTTTAACAATTCCCTGGCAATGCCGCATAAACTTTTAGTTTTCTGCGTTAGACAGAAATGCATACATAGAATATATAATAAATTCAAGCTTAAGAGGTAAAACTAGATATCATACAGAAAATATATTATCTTTTTCATTATTATTGATGTGGTTGAAGTTAATTAATGACGATAATCATTAAAGATATAAAATGTAAAAAAAGTCAAAATATACGAAAAAAATGTCTACCGTTCAAAAGTGCAAGAATTTTAATTTTCTTACCGAAATTTCGTTTACAAAAATAAAATTACAATTCTAATATTTTTTTCCTTATACTTCATATAATCGTATAAACAATCTTATAAATGTGTGTATACATATATTTATATATTAATGTGGAAAAAACTAAAAGATGAAAATATATTAAATAATATTAATTAATCGTTAGAGTTCAATTCAGACAAGAAGAAAGATTAATTTCTATTTTTATTTTCTTTTTCAATCCTCATAAATTACAAAAAAAAATAAAAATTAAGCTTTCGGAAATTGCCTAAAATTGACTGCGAGTAATCCAGGTTCTACCGTGGGTAAAACAAAAGTAAACAAAGACTCAACAAAGAAAAGGGAGAAAAAACAAATGAAACCATTAGCCAGCATGGATACGGATCCTCCACAGTTTAAAATAACTGTAATAAGCTGCATTTCAATCTTTCACCATACATTTTATTTTATTTTATTTTATTATTAATATTAAAGTACAATCAACGGTTAAGATTCACACAGTTCAAAACGGAACTGCAGAAGATCCTGATGAGGAAAAGTCCGTTTTTCTTTCATTTTAACTATGACTATGCTAAGGACTTTTTCACTTTGCTTCTTCTCCTTCTTCTCTCTCTTTCAGTTACGAGAGGAGCTTCGAGATCAGCGAATAACGCTAAATGGCCAAATCGAGCGCCGACGACGGCGAGCTCCGGCGAGCTTGCGACGCTGCAATTGAAGATCCCAAGCAGAAGATCGTGATGGCGCTTCGCGTCGCCAAGAGTCACGGCATCTTAGGAAAATCGTCCAAGCTCGGTCGCCAAATGGCCAAGCCTAGGGTTCTCGCTCTCTCCAGTTACCTTCCTCTAATTCCCTCTCTACAATTCTCAATTCAACTGTTTCCTCTGCTTGCTACTTCGATTTTGCTTGCGCAAGATTCCACCGATGTTTTAGCTTTCAAGGAATTAAATTAACTACTCTGATGTGAACATTGATTTTTTATTTTTTTATAACTACACTTTGAAGCTTCCATACAGTTTTTGCATTAGGTTTAGCTATGGTTTATGCTGTAATGCTCGATTAACTTCGTGTGCCTTTTGTGATATCTAGCTTGTTGGATCTTAAGGCGGGAGTGTCTGTGTGTGGTTTCTTCAGCATGTGTTGTGTTTTAATTGTTTGTTGAACTCTACATTTGTGTAGTTGTTGGTGATGAGGTGGTATTTGCTGCAGCGAAATCCAAGGGTCAGAGGACGTCGGCTTTTCTTCGCGTATTGAAGTATTCTACCGGAGGAGTTCTTGAAGTAATTTGTTTTTCTTTTTCTTATTTTCATATGTTTGGATTTTAGCTCATGATGCAGCAATTATTATATGATAATTCTAGACCATGGTCAAGTCAGTTTCAACATGACACATAATCCATGTTTGTTAACACTTTATAGTTGTCTGAGAAGCTTGGCCATGGGCCCAATTTGAGATTGACCGACACGAACGTCGTCTGGTGATTCTGGATTATATAATAATTTCTTTGAGCAAGAAAAAAAATATGATTCCCCCTCCCCGTCAAATTGAATTCAGAGTAGCTAGAGATTCCCCTTTAGATGTTGTTTATTGTCACGTGTTCTATTTTTGGGTGGCATTTCTTCACCCTCTTGTCTAGCATTTTCAACTTTGTAAAACTGTTGTGCTTGCAGCCTGCAAAGCTATACAAGCTAAAGCACCTGTCAAAAGTGGAAGTTTTAGCAAATGATCCCAGTGGATGTACATTTACTCTGGTAAAGTTCCATAACGGATGAGATCTTTATATTCTAGTTCTAGACATGTTCTCGGTTTCAGGCACAGAAGCTATGAGAAGCATGCTACAATTCCCTGTTTTCGAGTTTATTTTTTGATGTCTTCCCAATTATATATTCTTGTTAGGCTGATGCTTGTGTATCTTGCAGGGATTTGATAACCTCAGAAGCCAGAGTGTCGCTCCTCCTCAATGGACCATGCGCAATATTGATGACAGGTTATATTTGGGAGAAATGTTAATCTATGCATGGACAGTTAGTTAGTGGTTGTCTTCTATGTGAGGGGATGAAAATTTTCTAATAATGACCACCACTTATCTTGTAGGAATCGCCTTCTTCTTTGCATCTTGAACATATGCAAAGATGTTTTGGGTCGCCTTCCAAAGGTTGTCGGCATAGATGTTGTGGAGATGGCTCTTTGGGCTAAGGTGTATATATTCTCTTAATTTTGGTGCTTCTTTACAGTCAAGTAGCCCTAATTCTGTTTTACTGAGCTGCATTCTTTTCACTTCTATTGTTTAATAAATAGTTAATTTGTATTTGGTACTCTGTATGGAACGTGACGTATATCATCTGTGGGTATCAAGTCTATGACTTCAAGCTGGGATGTTAATATGTTTGGAAGTTGAGTCCAGGGAGGGAGTTAAATCTCATGCAGTAAAAAGGAAGGGGAATTTCCTTTCCATTCTAAGTTAAGCAGAGAAGAAGAGAGTTATTTCTCCTTGTTTAATTTTAATAAATAATTTCCCTGTTTGCTTGCCAATTTAAGGGGGATGGGCCCACTAAGTTAATACATCCCATTCCTCCCTCTCCCAGACAAGGATTGAAGTCAAATTTTCCTTTTCCTTTTCTAACCTTCGTCCCTCTTAACTTCCCATCCAAACATAGTGTTGGACTGTCTCTGTGCGAATTACTTATTCCATTATTCAGTTAATTATTGAATGTAAGTTTTGTGCTCTAATTGTTTATTTTCATAAACTTTGGAATAGGAAAATACACCCCCTGTTTCTGCTCAGAATAAAGTGCGAGATGGTGGTCCTGTTGCATCTGTTGTGAGGGAGACAGAATTGAAAGTTAACGTTGAAAAGGAACTTGTCTCCCAGGCAGAGGAAGAGGACATGGAAGCTCTTTTGGGAACGTAGGTGTTATTCTTCTTTGTCTTATTGAGGCTAGATATTCATGATAAGCAAGAATTTCTTGAAATAATAGCCTATGTTTTTGGTAAATTGTGGAACCAGGTTCTTTAAATCCTTGGGTTACAATTGAGTCTCTGCGTCTTCCCTTCCAAACTGCTGGCCACATTTTATGATTCATATTGATAGAGGGAATTCATAATTTTTGGAAAGTGTTGTACATAATGATTGTAACATATTTGTCAAAGTTAGAATGATACAGTTAGATTCGTATATAATTCAGTCTGACTAAATCATGTCTTAGGACTAGTCTCACAGTGCCAGTTTGATCCAATAAATGGTTGAGTTATTTTATTTTATTTTTATTTGTGCAGTTATGTCATGGGTATTGGTGAAGCAGAAGAATTTTCTGAAAGGTTGAAGAGGGAACTCCAGGCTCTGGAAGCAGCAAATGTGCATTCTCTTTTAGAAAGTGAACCTCTGATGGATGAGGTATTAACGTTATTTGTTTATGACCTTTCCCAGTCTGACTTATTTGCAGCCTCTTTGGGTTGCCTTAATTGTAGCCTTGAGGAGGTGGTAATCCTACATCAACTAGTGATATGATTTATCGAATTCATAAAGCTTGAGCAATTCCCTTAGAAACCAGTTTTGTGGGATTGAGTTAGGTCTAATGCTCTATTGGGCCACTTGCATTGTCATACTTCGTGCACCCATAGCCCTAGGTGTGCGGGGTGTGTTGAAAACCCTCATTAGTTGTGGTCACACATGGCCCTCATTAATTGCAGGCACTTTGTGTTGCCTTAATTGCAACCTTGAAGAGAGTGTTTAGTCCCAAATCAACTAGAGTTGTAAGTTAAATAGAGTTTATAAAGTTTGATCAATTCTTACTTTACAAGTTGGTTTTATATAGATGAATTAGGTTATGAGGCAAATTCGTATGTTCTTGTTTGCTATATATATTGTTGTAGGCCTCTTGGTTCATGTGTTTTGTGGCGGCTTAACTTTCTCCCTTTGTTTCAAATGATAGACTGAACTAGGATTTTCTGTTGACTAAGCTATAATTTGAGTATTTAAAATCCTGGACTCAGATTTTTTAAGAAATCAATAAATTTCTCTGATTTTATGTCTTTTTGAAACTATATATTTTGTGCGGATGCTTCAAGAGTAATAGAGTTGCTATGCAAATCAATTTCACAAATCTCCATGTTCATTAGTTATCTATAACTATATATAAAGGGAATATGATGTTTTAATGTACACATTTTGTATATCTTATTTTACTCCTATTACTACCTATTATTTCTTTCCAACAATCTTATTTTTTATTTAGACTTTGTTCTCTCTCTTGCTTTACTTTTCCAATAATAACCCCCACTTACTATTTATTATTTAACCTTCATTGTTGCCCTTTTTATTTTTCATTTATTTTTTTAAAAAACACAGGCAAGGAGTGCCAGTTTTTCCCTGGTTTATAACAAATTAATTTGCTTTTATAGATTGGCTCACGCTACTTGTGTGCCTTGCGCAGGTTTTGCAGGGGCTTGATGCAGCCACCAGTGTTGTGGAAGATATGGATGAATGGTTAAGCATATTCAATGTAAAACTCCGGCACATGAGGGAGGATATTGCATCAGTAAGGACCTGTACCCTTCAATTTAAGAATATAAATTTCCTAGATACAGTTTACTCTGTGGTTGTAATGGCAGTGTTTACTGGAAGCATGAATCATTTGTTTAGTTTTCCTTGTTCCTTTGGTAAGGCAAGGGAATTTATGTATCAGTCCAATCCTCATGAGAGAAAGACATTTTATAAATGAACTTTTTATATTAATTAAACAAATTAAAATTAACTTACGAACATTAACTTTTTATTCTATAGTTTTTCTTAATATAATGAGACACTGCTTCTTCCCTTCCATTTCATGCCTTGTGAAGGAATTATTTTAGCAGGGAGTTCCCAAATTGAATTCTCCTACCCCTTAATTTCCAACCATCCAAACCATGACAAATTATTCATCCTCTCTATTTCCTTTCGTTTTTCATGTCCTTGCTTCCTAAATACACCTATCTAAACAAAGGGTCATTGTACTACCTCCTCCTGTATATACTCATTGTCTTCATCAGTTTTCTTATTTTCTAAAATAAGCAAAAAAATAAATAAAAATAAGAATAAAATAAAGCAGGTTTCTTTTCCCTTTTATATTTGCATGGTTCATGGCATGGTATCGAAGTCTCTAAGACCGAATGATCTAGAGTTTGATCCTTGTCGCCCCATTCATGCAATAAGAGCTTTGTCTTCACCTAGTCTCTCAAGATTCTGGGGCAGTTGGTTAATGTGCCAAACTTCTTCCTTGTGTTTAAAATGATATTAATCTAAATTTGGATTTTACGTTTGAAAAGTTGGATTATGGTCACAATTATTTCTACAGAAGTGACCACTTTTGTGGTGCTGTTAAAGTTGCTTTATGCAATTTTAGTATTGTTTGGTTTTCTGTGTTATCTAGGTGATATAATTCTGATGTGAGTTCTTGAGAAGCGCTAGTCTCTTGCTATACTTTGTCCTTATAACTTTTCTTATGTCCAGATAGAAACACGCAATAACAATCTAGAAATGCAATCAGTTAATAACAAATCTCTCATTGAAGAGCTTGATAAGCTTCTTGAGCGGTTGCGTGTCCCTTCTGAGGTATGCCGAGTATCCTAATTTAAGCCAAATGAACTTCTTAGCTTGTATTTATTTTAATGAGTTTTTGTTGGTTGCAGTATGCTGCAAGTTTGACAGGAGGTTCATTTGATGAAGCTCGAATGCTTCAAAATGTTGAAGCATGTGAATGGTTGACTAGTGCCTTGCGTGGCCTTGAAGCACCTAATCTAGACCCTAGTTATGCAGATATGAGAGCTGTATGTTCACTTCTTACTTCTCTCTTAAAAACCATTTGGTAAAATAAGTCAATCATGACATAGCCATTTAGGAAACAAAATTATCAATTAGACAGAGGGTTTGTTGTATTTGTTAAGAAAAGTATTAATGGAAATCTTTTCAAGGTGACTGATGATTTTTCATTCAGTATTTCTATCATTTTGTTTGGCTGGGAAAATTCTAAGAGTGCTACGAATTTGGTATCACAAAGAATAGTGAGAATAGTCTGGCTTTGGTTGATATGACTAATATGTGTTGGACCTAAAAACCATCTGTTCTGATTCCTGTGACCCCTTACAGGTTAAAGAAAAGCGTGCAGAACTTGAAAAATTAAAATCTACTTTTGTCAGGAGAGCATCTGAATTCTTGAGAAATTATTTTGCTAGTTTGGTGGACTTCATGATAAGTGATAAAAGCTATTTTTCTCAGGTACTTTCTACAAATTTGTTTTAGAATTGTTACCCAGGAAGTCTTTTGATTGAATTTATTGTAGTCATTTTTTCTGCTTGCTCTAAACAGCGAGGACAGTTAAAGAGGCCTGATCATGCTGACCTGCGGTACAAGTGCAGGACATATGCACGTCTTCTGCAACATTTGAAGGTTAGAAATTTGGGACTGATAACCTATATACCTTGACAAAATGCTTTCTGCTTTCATTTTGTTCCCTATTTTCAAAGCTTTTGTAGAACTTTGATTCCCCTGTTCCTTACACAAAAAATATTTGAAAATAGACAACAAATAAATAAATGGTGACATTTTTTGTACAAAAAAGTAAAAGCAGAAAATGAAATTAGAAAACATTTTCTCAAATCAAACAGTCCTTATTAGTCCTGCTTGAATTTTGTTTTGGATACATATATTTGTCCAGGGTTGTTTTTTCTACCTAAATTATATTTCTGGACACATGCAGAGTCTTGACAAGAATTGCTTGGGTCCACTGAGAAAAGCTTATTGCAGTTCTCTAAACTTGCTTCTTCGCAGGGAGGTTTGTTTCACATCATGTTGGTTTTTTTGTTTCCTTATTATGATGCATTCCTTTATTTTTGTAATGAAGCAAGGAGCATCATTATAAATGTGAAAAATATATTAATTAATATGATTTTTTAGCTAATCAATATATAAAAAATAAATAAAAAATAATCATTGGCTGGGAGGATTACAAAGTTCTTAAAGAGAATAGATGTCCCAATTTAAATTTTCCTGTGACTCTCTCCGGAGTGATTGAACATTAAAGTGTAACTTATTCCAAATTAAGTTTTCAAATTTGTGCTCTTTGGGATGTTTCGTGTTGTAGATCATTTATTTTTAAGATTTGTCTTACCGAGCATAAGTTTAGGTGGGCCACTTTTGGATTTGAACTAATGGGAAATAAATTATTAGTTATGTAGCTGTGTTTCAGGTAGTGTTTAGCTTTATCCTTAAGCCTCTGTGTGCATGTAACTTTTTGACCCTCAGATTCAACACTCAAGCCTGCTTAAACTCAGGCCTTATTATGTTAAACTTGGGGATTTTGTTCTTACCTTGTTAGTATTGGAAGGAGCTAGGGTACCTCGATTGTTTGCTCTATGACTGTCATAACTAGGAGTGAGCAAAAGGAACTTCTTACACCTTTTCTTTTTCCTGCTGGAAATAATCTTCCAGTGCATTAAAAAGAAAATTGTCTAATATTTTTGATAGATTATATGCCAATATTTTAAATAGAAAATTGTCCTTATTTATCAGAATATTTTAGAGTATGTTAGATTATCTCTCACTTGGCTTAATATTTCCTATTATCTGAGAAATTTGTAGAGAGAATTGAAAAATAAATGACGGTTTATTTCCTAATTTAATCTAATATTAGTATCAAATGAGGGTGGGAGCTTTATGCTTTTTCATCATGTTGCAAGACTTCGTATAATATCAAGTCAATATCAATCTCACTATACTCATTTGCCCTTATCTCCTTTCCCTCGTTGTATACCTCTAATCTCAATAACTATCTTTTGAAAAAGGTGTCAACAGCGAATAACCTTTCTGCTTTGCTTAACTAGTTGAAGAGGAGATGTACCTTTCAACCTGGATTAATTATGTTGATACTTGAATAGCAGATTCTCCACCACTACTGCTGCATCATGAGTTTTTTTATCTTCCTTAACTGGAGTTGTTGAGTTGTGATTGCAATTTGGTATTTGACCTGAAGTTGTGTTATAGTTAATATTAGAATTCTGGCTCATATATTCTATTCTGGTTAAAGTGTGCTGTAGGTCTCAATTTTTTGTCAAAATCAGTTTTTGTCCCTATACTTTAAAATGATGATTTTGGTCCACATTTTTTATGATTGATGAATCTTGTACCACTTAATGGAACTTTACTAGAATAATGACAGAGTTTTGACATCTATCTTTAGGGAATTAAAATATGAATTAAATAATATTCTAATTTATTAAAAAGATTAGCCATTATCATCTTTCTTTATCATTCACCAATTATAAAAGTTACGGGTTCCAAAATCACCTTATTTAAGGTCTAGGAACTAAAACCAATTTTGACCCATATTGTATTTTAGAGCCATGGTAGGCCTAGTATTTGGATTCTAAGGTTTCAAACATTCTTTTACAGGCCCGTGAGTTTGCAAATGAGCTTCGTGCTAGTACTAAAGCATCTAGAAATCCAACTGTTTGGCTTGAAGGTTCTACAGGTTCTGGTCAGAGTGTAAACGCTACCGACACTTCCACAGTCTCTGATGCTTATGCAAAGATGCTTACGATTTTTATCCCACTTCTTGTTGATGAGGTGATCTTTTGATATTCTTTCATTTTCAACACAGATTTGTCTTTAATATTTCAAATGTATAATTCTTCATGGCATAAATTGCAGAGTTCTTTTTTTGCACACTTCATGTGCTTTGAAGTTCCTACACTTGTTCCTCCTGGAGGTGTTGTTAATGGAAACAAAACTGGATATGATGATGATGATGATGATTTGGGAATTATGGACATTGATGAGAATGACAGCAAATCTGGTACTCATACCTGACTCACTGCTAATAGTGTCATGTTTTATATTTTTAATCTCTTCGTGCAATGCACAGGTTTATATTATACATTTTTTTACATTTGTAGTTTTTGTTTTAAATGTGTTTTTAAGTAATATTTTTTAGAATATCTAATACTTGTAACATATAATTACATTAATATTGTGAACGTTATTTTAAAAAAGTTGTTGTTTAGAAAAAAATTTTGATATTTAAAACTTATTATGAGTTGATGCAATACATGTATGAAATTTGTTAATAAAAATGTTAAAATAATATTTAGTTATTTATGTGTGTAATATAAAATTGAGTTTCAATTCTTGTTATTATAGATATTATATAACATGTTTTTTTCATGTTTTTATAATGAATTATTTTTAACTATATTTATTGTAAAAATAATAATAACATAAAAATACATGTAATATAAAAAAATTAAATTGATATAAAATTAAAAGGTGAAAATTTGATATTGATAAGCAAGCCATATACACAGAAAAATAAGAGGAATTTATTTAATTACCATTGAATACTATCATGAATCACATTATTTTAAGATATAAAATGAAAAAGAAAATTGATAGTAGAATATTTTTATTCTTATATTAAAAATATAGTTTTTATTCAGAAAGACAATATACAGTTCATTATTTATTATACTTAATAAATACATACAGTATTTAATAT
>Ga0123340_1007441_pt1 | contig 10452 bp, 9 predicted proteins | sample SirMexnodulemix_FD_89961 | JGI IMG/M metagenome (GOLD analysis project Ga0123340, IMG submission 89961) | Root nodule microbial communities of legume samples collected from Mexico - Siratro Mexico nodule mix | ecosystem: Host-associated > Plants > Roots > Nodule | place: Mexico: Nepantla...
CCTTCGAAGCCTTCCGGGATGCTCAATCCTATGTCGCCATCCTCAGTCATGAGCTGACCCACTGGACGGCAGCCCGGCATCGTCTTAATCGCGACCTCAGCCGTTACGCCAAGGACAACAGCGAACGCGCCCGCGAGGAACTGATCGCCGAGCTCGGCAGTTGCTTCCTCTGCGCTGATCTCGGCATTGTTCCAGAACTCGAACCACGGCCCGATCATGCGAGCTATCTCGCCTCCTGGCTCAAGGTTCTCTCAGGCGACAAGCGTGCGATCTTTACTGCGGCCAGCCACGCGCAACGCGCTGTCAGCTACCTGCACCATCTGCAGCCGGAGCATGAGGAAGGGGAGGCGGCGTGAGCCGCTTCTCGCGCCGCCTCAGCATCCGGTCTGTGAAGCTTTCGAAGACGTTTCGCGTGAGCGCCGTTTTCTCCGAACCTCACGGCGCGCAATGCGGTTTGCATTGCACTGTGCCACGGCCACCACCAATGCCCGAAAGGAACGCCGGTTTTCATGTGCTTCCGCGATGACGATCTCGCGATCATCGATCGGGGCGCGTCCCTGACAGGGCTATTTCGGACCGGGTTCAAGCGCCGCGCGCCGGTGCAGGAAGCGCAGACGGCAATTCTCAACGAAAGTGTCATTCGCGTTTCCGCCGATGCCTTCGAAGCTTTTGTTGCGGCCATCGAAGCGCCGCCAGTCGCAGCGCCCGCCAAAGTAGTCGAGCCTGCAGCGTCAAGCGCCCTGGGAACATTGAGCCTTGGGCTTGTCGAAGATCGAGCCGTGTCGCTCGACAACCAGTCCATTCTCGTTCGGATGATGACCGACATCAGAGCCTGGATGGTGTTCTCCTGGATATCGCCGACCTGCGGCCCATTTCCCGGGGGCTCCTCGAGGCCACGACGCTCTTACCCTCCGGCCGCTCAAAACCATTCCCGTTGTCTATGTCGCCTTTCTAAGTGACCGACCGCGATCAGCGTCAACCCGCAAGGGGTTCCCCGGGCGCCGGCGCTCCGGTGACGCCTCCGGCTCGGTCCCTTCTTTGGGCGCCATCGGGAATGGTCCCGATCAACCGAAGGAGTAACTGACATGGCCACCACGATCGCAACCCTGACGCAGAAGACCGACGGCAGCCTCGAAGGCGTCTTCGCCACCATCCGGGTCAATGCCCCGATCGCCATCGTCCCGAACGCCAACAAGGCAAGCGAGGAAGCCCCTGACTATCGCATCATCCACCGCAAGACCGGCTTCGAGATCGGTGCCGGCTGGAACCGCATCGCCCGCCAGACAGGCGAGAAATACCTCTCCGTGAAGCTGGAGGCGCCTGAGATCGGCGTCATCTTCGGCAATCTTGCAGCGGCCCCTGGTGGCGATCCGAACCGCATGGTCATCCTCTGGAACAACCCGGCCTGAGCCGGAAAGCCGGCCCTGAGGGGCCGGCAAACCATCCAAGCCGAGGAACTGCGATGATCACGACAGACTGGATCGCCCTTGATGAACAGCGTTCCATCCATGTTATGCGGCACGTTTCGTGCCAACGAAGAAAGGGTGGCTGCTCTGGTGCCATACGAACCGGAAAAGCCTGCTCAGTTCGTGCAAGGGTGACATGGCGAAATGAAGGTCTCAAGGACGAGCGGTGCCCCCAATTTTGTCTCCGCTTCGGTTCCCTCCACTTCGACAAAATCGGCACCCCCACTCGCCGGCTCCGCCGGTCGCGTTCCGCGATCCCTGACCCCTCCATCCTGCCCTGACCGGAGCGTTCGTCTTTCACATCTAGTCAAGGAGACGACGACAATGACCAATTGCAACGACGAACTTATCGAATTGCTGCGCGCCGAGCTCAGGAACGCCGACCCTGAAGAGCGCCGCCAGATCGAGGCAGAACTCGAACTGGCGCTCGCCGAGCGTGAGGTAATCCAGGCCGAACAGGACGGCCGCATCAGCGCCGAGCCTCCTTTCTGAAGGAGGCTTTTGCCATGTCGGCAAGCCTGGCTTGCCAGATCGACCGGCGGGCCAGGTTCAAAACTTTCCTTCGCTGTCCATGATCATCGAAACCCTGTAGCCGTTCCTCAGTGAAGACGCGTCGCCGATCGCGCGACTGATCTCTTGTCTGGGATGGCTTTCGGTCTGTATCCGCGAGCGCTTCTTTCTCAGGAGTTCGAGGAAAAGCCCGACCGCCTCTTCCTCTCGCGTGAAATGATGCACCAGCTTCTGGCCGCCAGATCGACATGGCATAATAGCGGGCCATGTTTTTGGTGGCGTCGGTGCGTTCTGTGTAAAGCTGGTAGGGCTGCGCGATCATGGCAGCCAGGATCGCCGAGAGCGGACTCCCCGTCCAACGAGAGATTTGAATCGGTCGGCCTTAATTGATTCATGACCGTGATAAGTTGGCAGACACGTGCCACGCTTCGGGCGAGCCGGTTGCAGCTGGCGGTGCTACTTGCTGGCGCTCACGGAGCCCGCAAGTGGTCTCCGTCCATTCGGGTCACGTCCCATGTCGCCCCTGCGTCTGCGCCTGCTTCGTCTCATTGCCGCACACGGAGCTTTCATTGCATCCGATCTCAGGCTGCATCATAGGAATTTGCGAATTCGCGGTCGGCATAATAGCGCAACTTTCTGCCGATGATCGGTCGCCGACCTGCGAGAAACAAAAGCTCCGCTTCAGCGGGCAGGTTGCGCACTTCGTCGGGTGTCAGTAGGGCACGTCCGGTACGCTGTTCGCTGTAGGAAATCCCAGATTGCTCGGCGTCCAGTGCGAGTGCCATCGTTCGAAAGGCAATTGTCTCCTGTCCCAACAGGTCGGATATCAAACGGGCGCTCTCATGATCGTTTACACCGAACACTTGAAGCACGCCGGCATTCGATAGAAATGTGCCGGCACGTCGCCCGTAAGTCGCCCGCAGCTGATGGATATCCTGGAGTATCGGCCACAGTTGCACGCCATACCCAGCCATCAAGCCCATGGCTCGCTCGACCGGCGCGAGGTAACCCAATGCAGCAAACTCGTCGAGCAAACAGAGAACCGGGGCAGGCGGGCTAACCGGTGTTCGCGCGAGATCTGACAGGCTTTGCGTGACCAGTAAACGCAGCCATCTTGCGTAGGGTCCGAGCCTGTCCGGTGGCAGAACGAGGAACACGGTCGTCGTCCGAGACTTCAGTTGCGAAAATCGAAACGCGGAGCGGCCAAGACCAGCAGTGATCCGCGGGCTGTCGAGGAAGTGCGTATGACGTTGGGCGGCCGACAGCACGCCCGCCGCCTCCCGATCGGACTTGGCGAGATGTCGGTTGGCCGCACGGGCAACAAGACCGTTCGCCGCCGTGCTTTCCTGCATGGTCTTCAGAAGAGCGATGAAGTCGTCAGCCGCGAGGGTCAGATGATGTCGGAGCATCGAAAGATTGCGGGTGCTGCGGGCCTCCGTGCTGACGATATGCAGGATCAATCCGCCGATCAGCGCCTTTGCCTCTTCATTCCAATGGGCTTCACCGGTTAGCCCAGGCTCATCGAACACCAGTGCGTCGGCAAGATTGCTCGCATCATCGATGAGATCGACCCCTTCGGGATCGAATGCGTCGAGGGGGTTGTAGCTGCTGTTTTGATGCTGCGTGATGCCAAACGGGTCAAGCACATGCACCGGTCCGAACCGCTCCCGCGCCCGAAACGCAATCCGGGCATTCTCACCCTTGGGATCGATGCAGATGATTGAACGATCGACGTCGAGCAGATTGGGCAAAATGGTGCCGACACCCTTGCCTGACCGGGTGGGCGCCATGGTCAGCAGATGCGCGGGCCCGTCATAGCGCATAAGCTTGCCAGTCTTCGTATCACGGCCGAGAAGAAGTCCGTCGCGTGAGCGCGTGAGCGACGCCGTTTCCTTGTCGCTGGCAAATCGCGCCGAGCCGTGTGTATCGTCCGATGTTTCGCCAAAGCGGGCAATCATCGGCGCGCTCACGAGACGGAACGGCACGACGAGCCAAAAGACAGTGAAGAGGGTGTCGCCGACGACCCAGAGCGCGTCGCCTTTGCGGATGCCGAACGATTGCATCAGGGCCTGCAGTGCGAAGGTGATGACCAAAAATACAAGGATATAGAAACCGCCGAAGGCAATCAGATGCTGCGCCAGGCGGAACGGCGCGAGAGTGACCGACAGCAGCGCCCAGATCGGATCGCATGCGGCAAGCGTCGTCATTGCCTTGAATGCGCGCCAGGTCGCCGATCCCTGTATCATGGAAGCCGCGTTTCCTGGCTTTCTAGCGAAGGCGCGATCCGGGGATCGAGGACCGTCGTGAACAGTTTGCGGTCGCTGTCGCGGTTGAGGAATTCGGGCAAAGCGCGGCGCAGCCAGCCGAGCAAACCCTTCGCAAATTCGTCTTCGCCACGATCAAGATGCTCCATGATCAGTGTGCCAAGCAGGATCTTTCGGCGCGTTTCTTCCGCGCGTTCCTGTTTGCCCAGCCTTGCCTGCAGGGTCTTCTTTTGCGCTTCGAGTTGGGAAAGCCGCTCTTCTATCGATTTCCGCACCATGTCGCTTCTCCTATCGTCGGGTGCGATGCGAGGTGAGGCGGTCATCGTGAACCGATAAAGTCCATAACCTTGCGCCCGTTCACATCGCATCGCGTGTACCGCGAGGGTCGTATTCCTTGCATTATAGGCATTAGACGATAAATATGCAACCTATGAGGAATTTAAGGCAACGGATAAACCATCCGTCGCATTGGGTAACAGAACTTATTTGGTTTGCCTAAGGGCGCACTTACGGGTTGCTGCGCAACCCAGTGCTTGGCAAGCCTGGGCCCCGGCTAAGGATCGCATCGATGGCTATCTACCATCTGAGCATAAAGCCGATAACGCGTGCCAGTGGCCGCAGTGCCGTGGCGGCTGCGGCCTATCGGTCCGGCACGAAGCTTGAAAATCAAAGCGATGGGTTGGTGCATGATTTTAGCCACAGGGCAGGGGTTGCGTATGCCGAGATCGTTCTGCCGGCGGGCGTGTCGGCAGACTGGGCAAGCGACAGATCGGCATTGTGGAATGCCGCGGAAGCGGTCGAGAGTCGCAAGGACGCCCGCGTTGCGCGGGAATTCGAAATTGCCTTGCCGCACGAATTGTCCGCGGAGCAACGGTTGGTGCTGACACGTGCGTTTGCGCAAGCGCTGGCTGATCGCTATCAGACCGCCGTCGACTTTGCGATCCACGAACCGCATCAGGCGAGCGACATCCGCAATCATCATGCCCATGTGATGATGACGACGCGCAAGGTGGGGCCCGACGGGCTTGGCGCCAAGACCGAGATGGAGCGTGCCAACAAGGAGCTTTTGCCGGCGGGCCTTGCGACATCAACGATGCAGTTGCGTGAGATCCGGCGGTCGTTCGAGCAGATGACCAACATGCATCTGGCCCGTGCTGGGTTTGATTTAAGGGTGGATCATCGCTCGCACCAGGAGCGTGGCCTGGAGATCGAGCCGACCCAACATGTGGGCGTGCACGCAACGGAGATCAGTCGTCACGGGGGCGATGTATCGCGCCCGCGCATGGATGAGGCGGCAGCGCGTCGAAACGCCGAGGTAATCCGCGATAGACCGGAGCAGGTTCTGGAACTGATCACCCAGGAAAAAAGCGTCTTCGATCGCCGCGATATCGCACGCACACTGCATCGCTACATCAATGACGACGCGCAGATGTTCCAGAATGCCTTCGCCAGGATCATGGCGTCTCCAGCCTTGGTGACATTGCAGTCGGAGAGGGCGAGCGGATCGGATGGGCCGGAATATGCGCGCTATTCGACGAGGGAGATGATCGGCGTCGAAGCGTCAATGGCAGGCCATGCGCAAACGATGTCAAAACGTCTGCGTTACGGCGTCGATCGTCGACATGTCGACCGGGCGATCGACGACCAGGATCGGGCGCTCCGCGCAGCCGCGGGATCGCGTTCGGCCAGCGATGAAAGGGCGGGTGCCGAGGGAACGTCATCGCAACGTGCCGCGCGCCTGTCGGATGAGCAGCGTCGGGCGATCGATCACGTCACCGGTCCGGAGCAGATTGCAGCTGTCGTGGGCTTCGCTGGCGCCGGCAAAAGCACGATGTTGGCCGCAGCCCGCCAAGCCTGGGAAGGACAGGGGTACACGGTCCACGGCGCCGCCCTGTCGGGGAAAGCTACGGAAGGATTGGGGGAGTCGTCGGGGATCCGAAGTCGCACACTCGCGTCCTGGGAATTCGGATGGAAGAACGACAACGATAGGCTCGGTCGGAGGGATGTCTTCGTCATCGATGAGGCAGGTATGGTGGGTAGCCGGCAGCTTGCACGTTTCGTCGCGGAAGCTAAACGGTCCGGCGCGAAACTCGTCCTCCTCGGTGACCACGAGCAGTTACAGGCGATAGGTGCCGGCGCGCCGTTTCGTGCGATTGCCGCGCGTATCGGCTTTGCCGGATTGTCCGATATTCGCCGCCAGCGGGAGCCATGGCAGCGCGCGGCGTCGATTGCTTTTGCCACGCACAAGACCATCGACGGACTTGATGCTTATGCACGCCATGGCGCCATCAAGTTTGCCGACAGTCGCGAGGCGACACGTCGCATGCTCGTTGAAGATTATTTTGCTGACAGGGATGTGCGCCCAGGTGGCACGCGCATCGTGATTGCGCACCGCCGCGCCGACGTCCGCGCCTTGAATGCCGATATTCGCTCCAGACTTCAGGAGCTTGGTGCGCTTGCAAAGGGCGGGGAGAGCGAGAGCGGCACCGGTGGAGTGGCGTTGTTCGAAACCAAGGACGGCCCGCGAACCTTTGTTGCAGGGGATCGCGTCCTGTTCCTGCAGAATGACCGTCAGCTTGGCGTCAAGAACGGCATGCTTGGCACCGTCTTGGCGGCGGAAAACAATTTGCTGCAGGTCAAGCTTGATGGGAGGGCGAAGGGACGTGACGGCAAGGGTCGTGTCGATTTCTGGACACCGCGGTACAACGCGATCGATCATGGCTACGCAACAACGATCCACAAGACGCAAGGAGCGACGGTTGATCGAACCTTCGTGCTTACTTCGCCGACCATGGATCGCCACCTGACCTACGTGGCCATGACCCGCCACCGTGAGGGTGCCGCACTTTATGCAAGCCATGAGGAGTTCGGTGACCGCCAATCCGGGCGGTTGATCGCGCATGGCAAGGCCCCCTATGAACACGATCCCACAAAACGCGGTAGCTACTACGTGACGTTGGAGTCACGAACGGGGCAGCGACATACCATCTGGGGCGTCGATCTCGAACGAGCGATCGAAAGCGCCGCGCCATCGATCGGCGCGACGATCCGACTGGAATTTCGGGGAAGTGAAACCGTCCGTCTCCCTGATGGTCGGGAAGCGCAACGCAACAGCTGGGAGGTCAAGTCCGGCGACGCTGTGGCCTACGCGCAATTGCAAGGCAAGCTTAGCCGCTCAGGGGTGAAGGAGACGACGCTCGATTATATCAGCGACTTCGCTGGGCGGCGAGGAATAGACGACGAGTTAACCGTCAGGAGTGAAATCGAACTTGGACATAAGCCAGCTGTGGCAACGATGGAGAGGCGTCGCGACGGGCGTGCCTCAAGCGATCTGTCGAGCGCCTGGATCAAGAACGAGGCGTCCATGGAACAGCGATCCGTTCTTAATCCCAACCGTTCCAGCACCAATCAAATCGCTTACGCTGACATCCCGCGAGAAGAGCCGAAACGAACCAGCGATCGAGACATGCGTTCCGAAGGCGAGCACGTCAACGGTAGCCGACGGCGCGGAGCGTTCTCGGGCCTCAAATTGAATAGCACGAGCCAACCCGCACACGCACGCGCGGCGGGACCGAGGCTTGAGTTCGAAGTGCTGGCGGTGCCGTCACCCTTTGAGCAGGCTGTCGATCGATACGCTCGGGCCCTCACGTCGGCGATGAGATCGCAGGATCGGGGATTGCCGATCTTGCCGAGCCAGAAGGCAGAGCTGCAGGCTGCCGGTGCAGACCTCGAAAAGACGCAACCTGGGTCACGGGCCCTGATGATATCTACTGTTCAGCACGACACGGCTGCCCAACATGCGATGATCGAGCGATCTGGGCGAGAGCGTGTCGTCGAAGTCATCGCAGGCATGGCGCGGGAGCAGGCACTGCAAGCTGATCCACAGGCCCGGGCGGATCGGTTGATGCATAACTGGCGATTGCTGCAGACACAACGTCAGGAACTTGCCGCTGAACGCAGCGATGCTGCGCGGGAAAGGATTGAACAGGAGATGCGCCTTTTGAGGCGCGAGATCAATCGCGATCCCGCAATTGCATCCATTATCCGCGACAGCGCCAACAACGTCCGGCTCGAGCGCCAGCAGGATCATCGGAGCCCTGCCGGTTACACGGAGCAAAAGCGCGAGCGCGAGCGAGGCAGTGAATTCGAGCGGTAGGGGAGACTGATGGCCGACAATGAGCGGAAAGGCGCCATGACCGAACGCGACGATGATGTCGATGAGGCGGTTGCGGCATTCCATGATTTGCGTCAAACCGTTGAACGTTTCGGTGCGCACATCTCTGCGGAAATGACAATTGTTCGCAAAGGCGTCGAGCTGGCATTCGAGCAGTTCGAGAAATTCCAGGAAACACCGGGTGACGGCGAAAATCTTCTCCGCATCGCGGAGTTTCTGGTTGGCATGAACCAACGCATTGATCTCATCGCAAGATCGCCAATTCTCAAGAACGGGCCCGATTATTTCGTACGGGCGTTTGAACGTGGGGGCGAAGGCATGATGGCGACGGCCGTTCAACAATCGGAACTGGATAACCGGGAATTTCGAAGACACTTGCTTGAATTGCGACATCTGACGCGGGGTGCGCGTGAACGCCGGCTGCAGAATATCTATTTGTGGTTCGTTGGTGCGATCGGTCTCGTTGTTGGAATGGTTGCGGCGCTCATTGTCGCGCCTTCACTATGACCTCTGGGGCCAAGAATCCGAAGCTGCTCTACGCTGAAACACTCGCACTCAACGACACTTTGTATGGTGGGGACGCGCTATCGCGCCGCCCTATAAACGGGCAACCGCTCGGAGGTAATCTGCCGTCTTCTCCCTTAAGCGGCTCACTGAGCTCTGACGACGCGGTCCCGTCCATCACGTACTTCCTTGGCGATCCGATGACCGCGCGCTAGCAGCCAGTTGCCAGTGCCCTTCTCAACGCTGATCGATCTTAGATCCATGTGTTGTCGCAACCTCGACAAAAGCAAAGGCAACCTCGCGTAGCGGCGCGCCCCGCTGCTTGTCTCAGTCGTTGGGCGGGATACATAAAGCATATGCAATTGCGGTAGGAAGAGATGACGCTTGTCACATTGGCAGTTTTGTCGACTGTGAACGTCCCTTGTGGGACGGCCCTTTCGGCTGAGCAGTTGGCGGCGAAGATCTTGGATCCGGAAAGCGCTGATAGTTACGATCCATCCGCTTTTTCGTTCTTCTCCGACGTGGAAGAGGAACTACAGCATTCGTTCTTGAGGAAATGGCCATCGATCTGGCCGCAGCGTCAGCCTTGGCCAAGAAGTACTCCTCTGGTTATGACTTACCGCTTGCGCAGGCGGCGTAGTGCTTCATCCGCACTCCAACCGGTGGGCAGATCTTTTTGCCCAAACGCTGAGAATAATCGACCAAGCCAACTCAAAATTCACGTTGTTGTATAGACGGAGCCTCGGCGGCGGAACGCTGAGCTGAACCGAAGCGGTGGACGTCCATCGGGAGGGGGATGGCGGCTTTCGGCTTGCAAGGGAGAGGGGCAGCTTCCGTCTTGCCCGCGCTCAAAGCATCAACCCGGCCGCCAAAGGCAGCCACCTCTCGGACGTCAATTGATGCTCATGGTTTAAAGGCAAGCCTGTTGCCGCGTTAGCGCTTTGCCTGTGGTTGAGTAATCACAAGTTGGCTTTTGCGAACGCCGGTGTAGAATTCGGGCCAGCAGGAACATGCGGTTTGGTGTCCGGTACAAATTTTTATGAACCGGCGTCCGCTCTTCCGAATCATTTCGACCACGTATTGGTCGCGATACCGCGCTCTTAATACCGGCGAATTTGTAGCCCAAATTGCTGCCCAATTTTTAGAGCTTCGCGTCGGATTCCGCTTTATCCCCTTCGGTGCGGCCGGATGGCGATCCAACGCTAACCGCGGCTGAGATGTTCTCAGGCATCTGGGCGAGGTTTCGCTGCCGTACTTCGGTGCTGCGCCCAGTCTGTGCCTCTGCAACGTATTGATAAATATGTTATTTAATCTATAATGAATGATGGGTACGCATTCGCCGAGGACCGCAGGATCAAGTTGTTTTCTTGCGTGATCGGCGGTTCCATTTTTCGGCCAGGACGTCGACGTTACCGCTTAGGTTGGTGGCGTGACTTCGTTGGGATCGAAGTCTGCACTGCCCCACCATTCGACAAGCTCATCGTGACGTTCGTGGCTTTTGTTGGCAAGCGCCTCACGGAATTCCTCGTATCCC
>Ga0123340_1007442_pt1 | contig 10450 bp, 11 predicted proteins | sample SirMexnodulemix_FD_89961 | JGI IMG/M metagenome (GOLD analysis project Ga0123340, IMG submission 89961) | Root nodule microbial communities of legume samples collected from Mexico - Siratro Mexico nodule mix | ecosystem: Host-associated > Plants > Roots > Nodule | place: Mexico: Nepantla...
AAAAAGAAAAGAGAAAGACAAGGGGTCTAGTAAGAGCAACTCTGATGCCGAAGAATTGGAGAGAAGAGCTGGCAAGGAAAGTGAGCGGAAGCGGGACTTCGACAAAAAGAGTGAAATTGATCGCCGAGAGCAACAGAAATCTGGGTTTGAGAGTGGCAAGGGTCAGAGTACGGACAATGCACATAATAAAAATGTCCCTGCAAACAGTTATAACCGAGGTGGTACTGGAGCAAGGTATCTTGACCGCATGCGGGGCACTTTTTTGTCTTCTTCAAAAGCGTTTGGTTTCAGTAGGGGCAATAATATTCCCAGCACTGTGGTGAAAGAAAACAAGTTGAATAGTTCTGTAGATCATGTTCATACTGCTCCCAGCAGGAGAGAAATATGTCCTCCTGAGCAACCAGCTGCAAAGTCCAATTTAAATGGAGATGATAGGAATATCACTCACTCTGTAAGTTGACTTGCTTCCTATAGCCTTTTCTTTGCCTTTTTACAATAATGTTCTGGCAGGTTATGTTGAATGTTGATTAGTGATGAAATGTTAGTTACTTTTTTTTTTTTTTTTTTTATTTAGAAAAACCCTGTTGGATTTTACTGATCAATATTACTTTCAAATGTCTGGACAAGGCTTTTTCTGTTGTTTTATATTCAAATGTCTGTCTTGTCACTCACATCCGTTTTGTTTGTTGACATTCTAAACTTTCAGTCTTTGACATATTTGAACATAACATAATTGTGTGATGCTCTGGTTAATATTAATTGCGTGCTATAACTGTAATGATTATGATGCTCTAATTAATATTAATTGCTTGCTATGATTGTATATTATTATCTTAAGTGCACTGAAAGAAAACTGAACTGATGATATGGTATTACCATGGTAATTATTCCCTGCAGGTTCTCCCTGAACCACAGCCATGGACTGCAGCACCTAAAAAATCTTGGCAGCAATTATTTACTCGATCTTCATCTGTTCCTCAATCTTCAAATTCAAATGTAATATGCAGACCAAATTCCAAAATTCAAGCTGAAACCAAAAGCCCTCAGTTCTCTGCTCAGTCACCAGTTACACAAACATTTACTAATCCTATTCAGTTTGGTCTTCCATCACCATTTAATATTTCCACCCATGCAAGTGTACTAACCAGTAGTAGTCTAGGTTTTTCTCCTGCAATTGAACCATTTTTATCTGCAGTTGGAAATCCATCACATGACTTTAGACAAGATGAGCAAGAGCTTTTTGAAGACCCCTGTTACGTTCCAGATCCGATTTCCTTACTTGGGCCTGTTTCTGAGTCACTTGATAATTTTCAGTTGGACTTGGGAACTGGCTTTGGCATAGACAATGAAGTAACTAAATCTCACACTTTGCAAAGCGTTTCTGCTGGTTCTGATGTTAATAGGCTTTCTCCAATTGAGTCTCCATCTTCCCGAGAAAAGCATTGCAGTTCGAATTGGTTTCCTAGTACCCCAAAGGGCCAAGAAAGACATGGTTTTCCTCTTGATGATGCAGCTGCAAATGAGAAGGGAACATGGCAAATGTGGAGTTCTTCCCCACTTGTTCAAGAAGGTTTAGGTTTAGTTGGTGGCGCAGAAAGCTGGCTGTTATCCTCACAAAGGAACCTAGCAAACAAGGATAATTTTATACTTTCATCATCACAGAAGACTATGACTTCTCTTTTTAACCACGAAGATAACATAATTTCCAGTACTCATGCTCCACAAAATGTTTTTCTTCCTAATGGCCAAAGTGGTGAGAACTTCAGCCCTGTTACAGGTTCAACTGGGTATGATCCTTGGTTACAAAGTGCTCTCTTCCCACCATTGTCAGGTGGCCATACAGCTCAGGAGGGAGCCACTCAAAATGAAATAGTATATGGTAGCCCAAGTGAATCTGTTAATGGCCATGGGCTTGATGGTTCTCCGGCTAACTGTTGGTCCAAGTAAGTCTGAACTGTTTGCCTTGAAATTGATGGTTAATTTTGGAATTTCTGTTTTACATTTATCATATTTATTGTTCTGCATTTTAATCTGATGAAACTTGTTTGGCTAAACATCAATTGGCAATGTGATTGTTGTGAGAATATTAAATGTTTTGCATCTTTCTATTTTTAGAGACTTGGTCTTGTTATCTAGGTAATGATACTTTGGGGGGGAGGGGGGTGGGGATTTTTGCTTTCAGTGGTGAAAATTTATTTAATGTACTTATAGCAAGTGATGTAACTGTTATGCAAGTGCACTTGGTCTCTATCCACAAACAGTGCATTTAATATTTTACCCTATATGTGATATTTGTTTTATGTGTGACCCAATTAAGAAAACATTCCAATACGATGGCATGTGAAGTATTATGTGCAGTTTATCTTAATTCCCCTGTAGTTTGTTATTTTAATTTAGAGAAACATCGATTGGTAATGTGATTGTTGTGGGAATATTAAATGTTTTGCATCTTTCCATTTGTAGAGACTGGATCATGTTATATAGGTAATGATACTTTGTGGAGAATTTTTTATTTCAGTGGTGAAAATTTATTTAATGTACTTATAGCCATTGATGTAACTGTTATGCAAGAGCACATGGTCTCTCTATCAACAAACAATGGATTTAATATTTTACCCTACATGTGATGCTTGTTTTATATCTGACCCAATTAAGAAAACATTCCAATACGATGGCATGTGTCCAAGTATATTTATGTCCGGTTTATCATAATTTTCCTGTGTCTGTTTCTTGAATTTAGGGTTGCTTATTGATTATACTTTGATTTGGTGAATCAAAACGTATTTATTACTAGTTCAGATTAGTGCTTATTGGTTGGGCGTTGTAAATTTGTAAAGATTGATTGAATTTAATTATAGTTCTTTCTTACAGAAAACTAGTTTTTATTATGGTAATAGGTACACGTTTCAAATGAGAGTGAATTGCTTTTAATGCTTATTGGTAATAATTTGACTGTAGGCGTATGCTTTAAAAGTGAAGTCATCTCCAACAATGTTTCATTGAGGAAGAATGAGGAATAGAAAATAAAATAAGATATGAACATACGTGATAAAATAAATTAACATGGATGAAATAAATGTGAACATACTCTAAAAGTGTCAGTGGCTGCTTTTGTCAGATTTCCATATTCTTGTCTTTTATTTTGTCCATAAATAATGTAGTGATGTATATGAAAGGTAATTTTAGTGTTTGATTGAAATGGGATCCTATGCCGTATGACATATTTGGATGCATGGTATATAGCCAAATAAAATGTATTTAGCTTCAAATGTACCATTTTTATGCTGTTTCTTTTAACTACGATGGACTTGCTTAATTGCAGTGTTCTTTTGCTTATGATGTGAGTTTTTTTTCTGACCTTGTAATGAAATACTGCTTGTTTTCACGGGTAGATTTAACAGTTGTGGTTTTTGTTTGGTTTGCAGAAAGGAATGGCCTGTACATGGTTCTGTGGAGAGCATAGGGAAGTCAGGTGTTTCAAGGCCTTATAGTGGAGGTCTACAGCCAACCTCGGATGTACAGTCGTTTTGGTCATTTGATTAAAAAGATGATAGTGACAGACAGGTTATGAGGGACTTGATAAACAAACACAACTGTTCTCTTGAGGCAAATAGCCTCCTTTGGGGGAGTAGTTTAGAATACCGAACCCGTTCTATCTTCCTTTCTTCTTTTTAAAGGAAGATTGCTGTTTATTACATAACGTTAGCAGCATCAATAGGAATACATGTTGGATTGGATGCATTCTGAGCAAGGTAACAAGAGAGGTTCTGGTGCCCCCATTTGTTTGGAGAATGCTGCTTCACATTCCCACTTGTGTCATCATCTTCAAATATATTATTGATACCTCGATCACAAATGAACGGATACTAACATGGCAATGTGTTTGTGTACGTGGCCGTCTCATTATTCGGAACCCACCCTCATCTTCTATCATATTAATCGGTTGTGTTTTTAATCAACGTGTTAAAAATTCATGGAAAAGTATTTTGAAAGAAGGGGTCAAAATTTACTAGTTGCTTTTTCTTAAAAATTTCGTTGACTATTCGGAATATAATGAAAAAAAGGCAGGGCCGTTCTCTATTTTTTAATACCAAAGTTGCTTAGTACGCCTGAAATTTCCAAGCATAAATAAATGTCTAAGCTGTCACACAACTGGATTTATTGTCCAAAGAGTCAAGTAAATTATTTCAATTGTTATTAATTAAAATTAATGATAGTTTTCAAAAATGCCTTCTAAATTGTATAATATTGACTGCATTTATTGATATAAAAAAATCCGACCTGCCGGATTCGAACCAGCGACCTAAGGATGGCTATTTGGATTTACCAACTACAGTCCTCCGCTCTACCAACTGAGCTAAGGTCGGATTGTTTGTAAGCCATAATAATAACAAAAACTTACTTGTTATTTAACAACGTTTAAATGAAGCAGTTGCAAATGATTAGATCTAAGTCCAAGAGTACGCAAGCCATATTCGATGTCCAAAGCTTGTTTTGATATTAAGATCAAGGAATGAACTATAATTTATATATAAAGCTACTTTCCTAGTGTCAAGTTTGTTCTAAATTTTATCAGGTACTCTTTTCATAAGAACAAGGTGTAAACATCTAATGGAACTAATTATAATCTAATCAATGATGGAAGAAAACAAAATAGTAAAAACAATCATATTGATTCATTATTATATTCGTAGAACATGTATTTCCTATCTCTATATGGAAATACAACCACTTCCCATGTTATTTACTATTGGTTTTCCATAAATATATTTTTCAAGTTTTTCTATTTTTTTTTTAAGGTTCACGTGATAGATATCACTATAAATGGTATCTCATTCACAACCACACTCCAATATTCAATAATCATCACTCCAATATTCAATAATCATGTGTCACACATAGAAAGTTACATAAAAAGAAGAAAAAGTATAAAAAAGGATAGAAAAACTAACCTAAATTCATGTTCGTAAATAAATAACCCCACTTTCACGAATGATTTAATTTAACTATAGAATTATGATGAAATTTAGTATATATATGATTATATTCAGTAATTAGTGTTGGTATAATTATACCTAAATCAATGCTTTTAAGAAATTTGATTTCTGTGCACATCAAATGACACATAATATTTTAGACAAATAAAAATGAAACTCTAAACTAAATAAATTTCGTTCATTTTTCACTAATAGAAATTGAAATCAAGTTTTTGATGTTCTATCTAAGAGTTTAGAAGACCTTTTAAGTTAAAACATTTAGTATTTTTATTTTTTTTTGTCTTAGTGACTTCTATTTATAATTGATCATTCTTCTTAAAGTTATAATTAAATTTTCCAAATGGGGAGGCTGACTCAAATAAAATTATGTTAATAATTCAAATTCATTTCATAATTAACATTTAAAAGAGAATAAGAGTTTATTTGATTATTAGAGGTCTTCAAAATTTTACATAACTTTTGTCGCAACCGAGGTCACGACAAGACGACTTATAAAAATAATTTATTTTGATTTTAAAAGAAACGGGAGTCGCCACCATAGTTTTTATGGAAAACTATGGAAAATCAAAGAAAACAAGGATAAAGCTGGTTTGCGAAGAACCGGATTGCGAATCCGGGAGTCGGTTACGCGTGAGGAAGGTATTAGCCCCCCACGACGCCCGTCCTAAGACGGTACCTTTAACTGAATAAAATGAAATGAGTGTAAAATGAAATGAGTGTAATTCTTGAAATATTTATTTCTCACGAAAAATAGAAATAAAATCAAACAAAATGTTTTTTATTTTGAACGGGGCCCGACAAGGTTTAACCTCACTCCTATGTATCTCCACCAGAGATGGAGAATCTGGGTTACGTAGTTCTATGAGTAGAAAAGTCTCACGAAAAAATTTTGAGTTTTTGAAGACTTTGATATTTTTTAGAAAAGTTTGTATTTATTATTATTTTTTTAAAATTAAATCTCATTTTGAATATCGCTTGACGCGTATAGCCCTTTAATATTCCAAATGAAATTAAAATTTTTCGAATTAATTCCCATATGACGCATGCGGTCAATTAAGAAATTAATCGAAAAGTCCTTATTAAAAAACGTCAGTCTTTACATGAGCGAAAAGGCCTTTAAAAGACATACCCAAAAATCAAATCTTAAAACATTATTATTTTTATAGTAAAAGTAAATTATATTATTTTATTAATGTTTTTTTATATTTTTTTAAACCTGTCAGGGGCAGTTTTGGAAATCAGGCATTTGTAGGTGCGAACTCTAATTTATGGAGGTGCAGGCAGTAAACTCAAACCACCCAAAACCCAACCAACCTCGGGGCATTCTGGGAATTTGGGCAATAAGAGGTGCAGAGTTGCTGGCTTGGAATACAGGGGGTGCGGGGAGCACCCCACTAACCCATCAGGGTTGATGACAAACGCATGGGACCGTGAGAGGCAGGGGGAGGCTTGGCTGATGCATGACGGCAGCCGGAGGTAGACGACGACGGTGGACGTCGTCGTCGGAAGCGGCAACGGCCATCGACGCCGGCGACGGTGCTGCATTACGGGGAAGTTGTTTTTTTGCTCGTTTTTGGTTGCTTGGTGAGGTGGGGTTCATGGATTTGATGCTGTGGCTCAAAGTTTGACCTTTGGTGGTGCTGGGGTATGAAACCGGAAGAGGGAAGGGTAAAATTATCAATTTTGAGTGCATGCAGAGGTTAGGAGGCATGGTGGAGGTTAGGAGGCATGGTGGAGTCCAAACGGAAGTTTCAGGGTGGAGGTTTGTTGTTGGAATGACCTTCTATAGTGGTGAGTTTGGGGGTGTGTGGGAGGTATGGTAATTGCACGACAGTTTGGAGGTGATGGTGAGGGCTGCATAAGGGGAGCAACGTTAGGTTTTTCAGGGTGTAAGGGAAGCGTTGTCTTGGTTCCTTGTGGTGTTTGCGGGCAGGAGGGAAAACAAGGTGGAGGGAAGCATAACAAGGGTTGGCGGTGGAGGTCGTGAGGTGTAGTTGGTTGGGGCTGTCGTGGGAGCTGTGTTGATGATGAGAGAACCATTACGGTCTTAAGGTTGTTTGTGAATGGTTTGGGAGGAAGGTGGCTTGATGGGAGAAGGAGTGAGGGAGCTGGTGATGTGAGGCAGCATCATGGTGATTGGCTGGTTCAGTGCTGCCAGGAATCACTATAGGGGCTGTCTTGGTCCAGCTCATGAACAGTGAGGTTAACCCTCACACCACAGAAGAGCTTCTTCGTTGCATGGCACATGCAACAGCTACTCCTACTGAAAATCACCACAGTGTTCTGAGAGGCCAACCTCACCACTCTCGCCACCTAGTCCTCTTGCATGCCTCGAACCCTCATTAGGTAGCTCCACACAGCAGCAGCAGGCTCCACTTGGTAATGCATTGTTCTCTCATGCCTTACCAAAATAACACTCAAGTGTGTGTGCTACTTGAAACTATGTGTTGAAGAAACTAAAGCAAACTAACGTGAGTGAGGATTTGATGGCGGAGGTGTAACACAAGCGGTGGAGGAAAAGGAGTGGTTAGAAGCTAGTGGGCATATGTAAACACATGGCGTTAGGCAAAGAAACTGTGATCTGTGTGTGGTTTGGAGGTGAGAGAAAATAGAGGTGAATGGGAAGAGGGTGGCTTGAGGCAGACCCGGTCATGGCTACGGTTGAAGATTGGAGGAAGACGAGGTTTAGAAGTAGGCATGAGGAAGAGAGGTGGAACGCATGGTGGTTATTTGGAGGTTGGGGATGAAGGGTGGAGCTGGTTGCTATAAGGTGTTGTTGTGGGTTCCCTGCCGCTTTTGCAAGAATGGTAGCAGCATTAGGTTGCTTTTTTTTAGTTGTGGGTGGCATGGTGGAGAGGGATAGTGAAAGAGGAAGAAGATGATGGCTTTGTGGAAGTGTGGGAAGTTGGGGTTGCTGTGAATCCACGTGAAAATTTCATGGTAGAGGTTGGGTTATGAGGTACATAGGAAACGTGATGGAGGCGCGGGCTCGTGGTGAGAGAGAGAGGTATAGAGGCTGGTAAGCAAGATATGGTGGCTGGAGCGTGGCTTCGGGGTCAAGTTCTAAGGCATTCGATGGAAGTAAGGCAGGGAAGAAGGAGGTTGGGGGTTGGTGGATGTTTTCTGGCGCAGGAACGTGACTCTGGAGGTGCAATGGGAGAGCGAGAGAGAGAAAGGTGATGGTGGCAGGGAGGTATGTGGAGGTGCGTTGGTGAAGAGGGATAGAGAGAAAGGTGTAGAGGTGGTTAACAAGAATGGTGGCTGCAGATAGAAAGGGGAAGCTTGGAGGGTGCTCACGTGAAGGAATGGGTGAAGCATGAGGGTTTGGCTGTTCCAGAGGCTGGCAGAGTCTGGTTCAGGGAGGTTCGCAAAACAGAGGTGCAAGGTTGCACCTACTAGTTCTCTTACTGATGTGGGTCTCATCATTTTTTATTTTACGTTTGAGTTATTCATTCACATTCACATGCATGCGCGCAAACACAACAGGAAAGCATAGAAGAAATTAATGGAGGAAGCATGAAATCATTACGGGGCACATGAGAGATTAAGAGAATGAAAAGTTCAAAACATTCAAAACATAAAAACACACTAAGGAAACCAATCAGGAGGAACAAATAACTATGATACCTCTCGAAGTCGTTCTTCTCTTTCTCTTTCCCCTTACTCCCAGCAGTTCTCTCAAAACCTCAAGAATGCCCGCTCCCAATTCTCTGATTCCTTCTTCCTTTTGTTTCCAGTGAGTCCAATCTGTGCCAAGGTTTTTTTTCTTTCACTAAGCAGCCAGATACGAATGTAACAGTGTCCTCCTCCTCCCTCCTCCTACTCCCATATATCCCAAAAACCAATAGTATTGTCCTCTGTTGTCTTATTAGGAGACATTCTCCTCTTTTACCAGCTTTGGGATCGCTCCTGCAGAGGACAGAATTGCTTCTTTTTGCAGGCACTGGAGGGTGACGCTGCTGTATGTTGGTTTGTTGGGTGTACGAAAATTTTGGAAAGAGAGAGAGGATCCTGAAGATTTGGGGGTGAGTGGGTGATTAGGGAGTGTGAGAATAGAAAGAAATGGGCTGACCCAAGAGATGGTAGCCTCGATAGATCCACAATTTTTTTTTTTGTGTTTTGTTATTATTATCAAAAAAAAATTGGAAAATAGGAGAAGAATAAAATTTAAAAAGAAAATTTTATTGATTTTCTAACACATATTTTAACAACAAAAATTCAATTTTGATTAAATAAATCCCCCTTTTTTTTAATTTTCCTTAGAAGTTAATTAAAAAAATAAATATATATTTTTTTGAAATGGATTTTGTCTATCCAAACAAAATTAGGTGATGATAACTTTCTATTTGTGAATGATCTTAAATTTTCTTTAAATATTTTATTCGATTTTACATAATGCACGGGAAAATCGACACAATATTTTTTGTTAATTTTTAATGACAGTTTACATGAAAAATTCATGAAATATGGACAATTTTAGTAGCAATGATTTCCTAACAATAATATTGCAATGGTAACTATTTTCAAATAAAATTTTCTTGGAAAATAAGAGGCAATATTAAACAAAATAAAAAATCTCTCTGTTAGGATGATTATTAATGATAATTAAATAAGTTAATACCGCGAAAAGGAATAAAGTTTTCACTTACCATACAAAACATGGTCTCTAATTTATTTGAGTAAAAAAAGAAAACAGAGGAATTCTTCTATAGTAAATATTCAATTTGGTTCAGGAAAGATTGAGGCAATGATTAATATACCTTTAAATAAAATTTTCAATATAACATGAGTCATTAAATATTAATTTTGTTGGCATGATAATCCCTCCATTAAAGGGACTTTTAATAACACTTAAATAGGTGGATAACATGATAAAAAAGAAAGTTTTATCTCACACCGCAACACATATTATTGACTATCTTATTTTCCAATTTACACCCCCACCCAGATTGTACAATTACTTTAGAGGATTGTTTTCAGTAACCTTTTATATATATTTTTTTCTTGAATCACTAGAAGAAATATTAAAATCTATTTTAGTAAATTCACAAGCCACTAAGTGTTTTATGTACTTCCCCGTTAATGAAAATTCCACAATTGTATAAGCAAATTGTTCATGTAGCTTAATAGGATGAATAAAATTTCCTTATTATGTGTTCTAGTATTTCCAAAACTTGGTCTTCTTTGTTAGGGATTTAAGTATCATTATTTCACCAGTCCTTTATTGATGTCAAAATTTTCACCAATACAATTAATGGATGTGTTTCATGCTATGGATACTATAAGAGAAATCTTTAAATTATCCATGAATTATGAATTATTACTTACAGATAAAAATATAGTAAATTTAGTATTACCAATATATTTTCCTTATAGATTCAGATTCCTAAGTGATTGCTTACGAAATTTTTTCATAAATAATATTATTATTTGTATTATTATTATTATTATAA
>Ga0123340_1007445_pt1 | contig 10450 bp, 5 predicted proteins | sample SirMexnodulemix_FD_89961 | JGI IMG/M metagenome (GOLD analysis project Ga0123340, IMG submission 89961) | Root nodule microbial communities of legume samples collected from Mexico - Siratro Mexico nodule mix | ecosystem: Host-associated > Plants > Roots > Nodule | place: Mexico: Nepantla...
GTTACGTAGTTCTTTGAGAAAATTCGGTTGTTGAAATGTTCAATATTTTTTTTAGTTTTGAAAATTTTATATATTTTTTATTTTGAATGTTTTTTATAGTAAATTTCAAATTTGGATACCGTAAACGCGTGCGGTCCTTTGGTATTCTAGACAAAACTTCAAATTTGGGTACCGTAGACGCGTGCGGTCTTTTGGTATTCCAAACAAAGTTAAAACTTCCCGAATTAAACTTTTGTACGGTGCGAATGACCATTTTAAGAATTCAATCGAGTCATCATAACTTTTCAAATCAAAATTTGGATAGTTAGAAGTTAAACATTTTTTTAAAAAGAAAAAGAAAAAAAACACAATATGTCAAAACTTTTATTTTCTTTATATTTTTTTATAAAAAGAACTAAAGGGGTATTTATGGAAACAAAAAGAATTATGGGTGTAGGTCTAAATATATGGGGTTGCAGGGAGCAGTTTAATGGCTTGCGAAGAAAAAATACTGATAGATATTTGAATTTATTCTGAAAGAATGTAACAACAAAATCAAGGTGACATTAAGAAGTGTGTTGGAAATCTCAATCATTATTATTTTATAAGTTACATTTTGTAAGATTGAATTAGACTCAAATTCACTTACTGGTAAAATTAAGAAATAAAAAAAGAAAGAATTAGAGACTAAATCATACAAATTTTATGAAAACAAGAAAAAGAAAAAAAGTTATAAAAAAAGGCAAATGGTTTTAACCTCATAAATAAAACAAGAAAAAGAAAAAAATATAAAAAAAGGCAAATGGGTTTGACCTCATATATGAATATAAAAGTGACAAAAAGAGTTCACATTAAAATTATGTTACATTAAAATAGAATGGTGCGCGTGCATAGGAATTAAGATTATGATTGGAAAAGGGAAGAAAAAGAAAAGTCGGCATGCCCGAGGGGTATAATTGAACACAAGAAATTTTGCATTCTGGCGACAAAATATCGTGCCTTTTTCTTTTTCTTCTTCCAACAATAACAAATATTTTTTCTTAATTCCAAAATCTTAAGGCAAATCCTTTCCTTTTAACGGTCACACTTTTTTTAAAATTATTTTTTCCTCAATTCTTATTTTTCAAATTCAAATATTTATATATTTACTCTTTTACGTAATATTTAATTATACATATGCAATGTAGAAAAAATACAATTAAAAGCTTAAGCTTTATAAATATTTTATTATTTTTTTCTAAATAATATAGTTCTTAATATTTTTTAAAAGATTATTTTAATTTCCTTCACCTAAACCTCTGGAAGCATGTTGTTGGACATGACTTCCTAGCACATCAATCCAATGTGAGAGGAAGATTGAGTTTAATGTATATCGAAAACTCACAAAAGACAAACACTTCCCGATACTAAGTCACTTCTAAAAAATATATATATAATTTAATGAAAATAAATAATTTAATTACTTTTTAAAAAATATTACTAGTGTATTGAAAACAATCTTGGTTATGCCGACTCTGTGGATGGATTATGCCAAGTGAACTATGAAAAATTTCCAATTCTACAAAATCTTCTAAAATCAGCTAGAACAGTTATCATTCTATACATTTTCTACAAGTTAAATAACCATTAATTGAATGATATATTCAAGTGTCACTAATACAAGTTATATGGATGAAAATGTTAAGGGTGAAACTCAATGAAGATTCCTAGATTAATACTTATTATAATAAATATAAAGAGTCTTTCTTGTGAATCCAGTGACTAAATAAATTTCAATCTCTGAATCACATGTTAACATCTAATGAATAAGTGTAATGCATGTTTTTTAAAAGGACTTTAGTCATGAGTTTAGTTGTAATTTTTTTCAATTATTAAAAATATTAAATAAAACTGAGTATGTGATTGATAGATACATTTGTAATTTTGTGTGATGAAATAAGTAATAAACATGTATGACAAATAAAGTGACATGAAAATTAGGTAAGCGAATTTGTGTTTTAATAAAATTAAATTTACTGACCGTATTTGTTACTTTGTTATTATAATTGTGATGAGGGTACTTTATACAAGGGTACTTTATATAGAATCTTTAATGTTAAATATTCAAGTAATATCTGGAATCAATATAACAGTGGATGTTGTTTTAAAGATTTTATATGTATATATATTTAATTTATAAAACTCATCTATTTCTAAGTATTTTCTAATTAACTAAAATATTTTTATATGTGATGTTTATTATACTAAAAGGCATCTTCAATACGTATGAAAACAAGTGTTGAGTATATGTATGTTTTAGGAACATATCGGCAACCTCTCTTCAAAAAAAGCATTTAATTGTCGAGGAAGGAACTATTGGTAATCTTGTTATAAATTTCAAGAATGATTCTATGACAGTTGATAACAAAAATGTCCACACACAACATATTCGTTATTTTATGTTTTTGAAACATATTTTATACATAGTTGATAATACAAAAGGTCAATTGCCAACTGAAAAAAAATAGTTGTCTTTAATATAGAGAATTGCCGATTTAATAATTTAATTTATTAATAATTAATATTATTGTTGCTGGTCATAATTGAATTATCACATTTAGACGGTTACACTTTTAAGTAAAAAATTCGGTACTTACTAATAATCTTATAACTATTACTAAGCTCTTAATCCAACCATTATCACTTACTTTTATATTTTTTTTAGACTTTACTTTTTATTAAACGTGATATAATATCTATATAAGATCTGATGTTATGAACATTCTTCCAATCGATTTTATGAAATTATCTAGACTTATATGATTTTTTTAATAATCTGATATTATTTTAAAATATGATTCTTGCAACTAGACCTTATACCTGGGTGGCATTTCCGTCTGCACTGTACTGAGAAAGCGAAAAAAATTAAATTTTTGAGTCGTATTGCATGACTTTAGAGAACCCCCTCCCCACTTTCTTTAGCCTTTCTTTATTTGCAACCGCACCTAATCATTTTCATTAAGAATCTTCAACACAAATAAACTCCATTTTCCTGTCACCTTCTTCTGTCGCTTCTTTATCACCTTAATGCTACTATTAAACATCATATAATCACACTTAATATGTCTCCTTATTTTACACCACCATGCAAATAAAACTCAATTAATAATCAATAATCATTGCCTTATCAGTTCAATAATTTTAAAACAGTCTGCAAAAAATGAACATATATGTGACTGAGCTATATATGTGTAATTATAGAAAATCACTTTAGTCATTTTCAAGTTATGGTAACATATTGAAAAGACTTTGCAGCAGTGAGGCCATGGCAAAATGGTGGATAACTTTTTCTTTTTCAACATATGACCTCACCACAAATAGTGCTGTTATACTACACAAGAACAAATATTGAGAAGTGCATGACAACATCATAATTCACGTTCCATAAAAAACCTTTTCCTTCTTAAATTTTCTCTTCAGAAAAGTGGTTTTAAGTAAAAAAGTGGTTCCAGGTGAGTCACACTTAGAAAGCATGAATTGAAAGTGAATGAGTGGTGAAAGATTATGATGAAGTTTGTGTGATTACGAAGAAGGTGGAATGGAAGCAAGTGTGGTCGACCCTCCTATTTCAAAGGAGAAAACATCTAAAGGTGTTGTGCTAATGCTTGCTATAGATAATCCACTTCCATAAAGTTACATGCATCACTTCACCAAATTCTACAAATTTAGCTATTTCAGATAACAAAATTTTCAAAACAAAACATGGCTTGGGACAAGTTTTCTCTTTTTCATTCAAGTAGCAAAGATGGGAAACACCACCATAATAGCAAAAGAGCAATGTATACAAGTTAGTTACAACTTGATCATACCAAATATATTCACTGAATCTCTTACATACAGTGAGCAGAAGAAAATTTTGTAAAGTTTCAAAGTAGTCGTTGACACATGATGCACCAACAAGTACTGCACCATATCTCATATCTCTTACACGTACTGATAAAATCCATATACTGTTCATTACAATTCTCCTTTAATAATTTATATTATCTGAGGCTACAATTTGAAAAATTTTATCAACAAACAAAGATACCTCTTGGATTTTAATATTATACTACACATAGCGTATATAGTTTGTGCAGTTTTAAATTTTGTGTGATTCTTCTTCACTCTCCTATATGTTTTTCTTCAACCAATCACAACATGTATTCTGTATTTCAATTGGTTCAATCATGAAGTGTTATATTCCAAGGTGTTTCGGGACTTTATATTTTAGGGTGAAACAACAGATTTATTTTTTTTATAAAACTGAGCAATATTTTCTCAGAAATGAAAGGTCATAAATAAATTATCTTTTGAATTTATATCAAGTATAAGGACAAAGGAAACATGAAGAGTATATAGAAGTGAGAATGTTGACTTGACTTTGATCTCTCAAAATAAGAAAAAAAAAACAAAAACTTTTTAAAGAGTTGTGGAAGAGTCTTCTCACTAAAAGAAACAAAAGAATGTTGAAAAACTTATATACTACTACTCGAGTAAGAAGACACAAAAGAGTGTCCAAAAAATATATTATTCGGCGTATGAAAAAAAGTAAATTTCTTGTTTTAATTTGTTCTAGTGTTAGATTTATTTAGTAGCTTTGGCTATAATAGTAGTTTATTCTTAATACGTAATACTTATCATTATTCTAATACATAATACTTTCGATGATTGTTTTTTGATAGGAATATTTGGAACTTTAAATAATAAGTAAAAATATTATTATATATTTCACATAAATATCAAAATTAATTTCAACATTAACATGAAAAAAAAAATATTATCGTACAATATCGTATGAACTTTATTAATATTCCAATATTAAAACCAGAAGTTTACAATGTAAATGACACTCGACTTTTTAAAATAGATAAGAAAAAATAAAAATTATACATGAATTCTCTTATATTATATCTTTAAAATAAAATACTAAAAGATTTTTTTTAATTTTTTAATAAAATATCAATGACACTTCTTTAGTTTTTAAAGTATTTATCTCCCTTAAATTTTAAATAAAAAAGACACTAATTCTATTTATGTTTAATAAAGTAATATTTATCCTCGTACTTTATTTACAAATAACATATCAATTAAAAATTAAATAAAAGAATTAATAAGGGAGTGTGACATATGTGAAGGTCTATTTTAAAATTAGAAAAACCTCATAAGGGAGTGTAATCTTTTCATGATTAAATCATTCAACTTCTATTATAAATTTTTTTAATTTTAAATTTAAAAAAAAATTGAATTATAGTTTAGCCTGTATGCTAGCTTTAAATAAGATAAGTGAAGTGAATAACATTTTTCTAAAACATGAGAGGAATTAATGTTACTTCATTAAAAACATAAAGGTGAGTAGTGTATAAAATCTAGAGATATAATTGTCATTTTACTAAAAGCATGGGTGTATATTAAAATTCAGAGAATTATAAATGTCATTTGACATCATCTAAAAAAATAGGTCTAATTATTCTTAAAAGAAAAATGAGAAATCACAGTTTTTTTATTAAAAATAACCTATTGACACAATAATATACATGCATAATTCATCATGTTTTTGAATTTAATATTCATTATTATTTTCTTATCGGTAATTGAGGTGGAAGATGAATCGAATGAGAAATTTTATATTTACCATACATGGTAACCTAAAAGAAAAGAACAAAGTGTAAAAAACTTTCACACTGCTACTAATTTCTAATTAATTAACAAACTACAGAAACAAATAACATAGCATGCTTAACTGGTAACAGAAAGTGCAAAAAAAAATGGGACTCTCTTAATTATTTAGAAAAGTGCTTTGTTGATTATATTCCATCATCAGAAAAAGGTTTATTTTATGCACTTTTCCCTTTTAAATCCATATTTCAAATGTTAATGCTGATATCAACGTAGCCAGCATATGCAGAACCCCCTTTATGCAACGCAGCGTTTCACCTGACCCTGCCATGCACACAAAATAAAGAACATAATTTCTGCATTCTTTTACTCAATCAACCAATTTCATTATTAGAATTTGTTAAAAAAAATGAAAAAATTAAAAATTAATTATAAATGATCATGTTTCACAATAAAAAAAAATATATATAGTCTGAAAGTACCTGCAGTTGAAGGAGAGCCACCAGTCCCTGATGTTTCCGGCGGCGGTGGTGGTTGAGTTTGTGATGAGCCAAACCCTAGATCAATGCCATTACAATTTCCTTCCACAGTGCCTGCATCATATACATTTAATTTACTGTGATTAAAAGATATTTGACTAAACAATTGTTCTTCTCATTAATATCTAAATCACAACAAGTTATATAATATTGTATAACAAAATTATCATTTGATGAATTGATCCTTGCAAATTACATTTCTTGATGCAAATCAGCTTTGGATCGTTGAGTAGATTGGTTGATCCTTCATTGCATTGACACCTATAATCTGAGCCTTGAATCTCACAAGTTCCATCCCCACACAAATTCAACAAACAAGCTGCATATAAAAGACTACATTAAAGTGCAAGTTTCATTTCAGAATTTGTTCTGCAAAACGTTAAACAAGAGGCACCTAGTAAATTCAAGAAAACTGTAATGAATTAGGAGCTTACGATCATTCACTGTTGTAGGTAGAGAAGAAGGGAGTGATGGAGAATCATTGCCACATTTTAAATCAACAGTACCTGCACCTTTCATCTCAGCATATATACCCTTTTGTTCGAATCAAACAAATTTCAATTTCCTTCCATATGGTATATAATAAAGTCACTTTTTTTTTAAATGGGTTTGGTGTATAATTTAGTTCCTATGCATGAACATAGGTAAGAATACTTAAGATGATGCATGACTCACAATTGGGAAGAACACATGGTGGTAATTGGAAAGAACCGAGGCTAGGCTTCATCCAACCAGATTCACAATCGCATCTGAAACCGAGTAAATCAGTGGGAGAAAGGTGGCATGTTCCTTTCCCACAATATACAATATCACATAGATTAAAAATATCTGCACAAACACAACAAAATTTTCACAACCAAAGTTAATGGTAAAATTGGAAAACCAGAGAAGGGATTAAGTATATATACCTTGTGTTAGGTTGGACATTAACTGTGTGGAAGTAGAAGAGACTTCACATGTGAAGAAGAGGGAACACAAAGAAACAAGGGCCAAACTTTTCCATGTGAATATCCCCATTGGGAAGAAAAGAGGGAAATTAGTATCAGTCTTGTGAAATAGTCCTTTCATAAACTTGCTCAATTGAATCCTAGGAGTTCAAATTTAACGTTAAAAAACAATAAGGTCTTTACCATTGTGTAAATAACATGATCAAAATTATGACTTTCAAATTCCTATTACCTTTCTCCTTTTCTTCTTCTTAATTTTATGATGGTAGTGATTCACTGCCAATTTGAAAGCTCAGGTAATAATAGGATGTGATTAAGGAAGCATAATTGTTAACTTTGTAAGTTTTGAAATGTATAATATATTTTTATGAGTGAATAAGACAGTGATATGCCTCTGTCTCTTTGATTTTCTCACTGAAGAATGAAGAAGATGTTGAGATTGCCGTTACATGGCGACACAATCAAGTAACTTCAATGCCGCCTCGTCATAAAGAACAGACAAAAACCATTCGAGGCATCTGAAATTGTTGACTTGTATTACTTGAGATATACCACGTTAATCTGAACCAAATATCTCAATTTTGGCAAAACAAGTCAAGCTTTAGTTTAAATACGGTGTTCCTGTATACTTAATAACTCATGTTGGAAATAGTTTTTTTTTTTAATTTAGAATTCTATTACAATTTTATAAGATATAAAAAAATTAAAAAACATATATATATATATATATATATTTAAATTATTCTTGGAAATGACACTACCTTCAATCTAAAACTTTAAACTTTAATCTAAAACTTTAAACTTTACTTGTCACTGTCAAGTCAGTACGAACTTTTATCAGATGGGACATAACCGGAAAGATCTTATAATAATAAGAAATATATCTAATATATATAAGAAAATGATATCATCCTCAATAAAAAACAATAAATTGAGTCTTTGTTTTAAATCTATTTGTCCAACAGATAAGTCGTATACATTTCATGTTAAATGGCATCTATAGTATATACAAACGAAGGATCATAAACGGAAATAAAAATAAAAGAAAATAATACAAAAATTCCTAAAAAAGAAAATAAAAGAAAAATAAATAGACTTTCCAAATAAAGATATTTTCGCACCCAAGTGGCAAACAGGATAGGACACGTGGCACTCACAACCCTATTTTCCTCTCTTTGCTACTTTCTATTCCATTTGCTTGTATTGTTAGTGGTGCTTTCTCTGGTTTCAAATAGTGAAAAATTGATAAGGTATTTATCATGTGAAGCAAAATCGTTAAAATGTCTTATCTCTGAGATGTTTTGCATTTTGGAAGAATTTATCTCTTTTTGTTTGTCGTTAAAACTCTGTTTTTGGAAGCCCTAATGACATGCACACCCTTTCTGGCTTTCGGTAACGATAAGAGGGAAGTTCAGCAACGGTCCACTTTATTGATAAGGTTTCTAAGATTAGCATCTAACACATTATTCTGGAAAATTTTCATCATGAATGGCAAAATATGTTTGTTCTCTGTTTTCCACACAAGTTTATCGTTTATCTTCTATGTCAAATTAAGATTATTTTTGTAGTTATTTAATTATGGAATTATTACTTATTAGTTAAGACTGTTTATTAATATTATTATTCTTATATATTAACCTTATTAATAAATTTTATTTTTGGAGACTTTTGGCTAATTCTACATTTCAACCTTATATTATTTGCATTTGCATTTCTACTAATTTTACTTTTTCCACGACTTGCGACAACCTTCTACTTCAGAAACAATTATCTTAATCAATGTTTTATATTTAATAAAATACATCTTAATTGGATGAAAATGTTGATATAGATTCCCACAAACAAATAAATATAAGTATAAATATTGCTAAATAGTAAGTCAAAAGTCTTTAACACTTCGTAACCATAAACACAAACAAGCATTTAATATTGGTACAGACCTTATGAATCTCAAAAATTTTCTCCACACTTTGCCAAATACATTCTACAAATTGAGCAACTTTTCCAAACTACTTTCCTACTTAAAAACCCTATACTATGTATATGCTCCCAAATTTCTCATCATGTACTTCTCTTTCTACTGCAGTCTCTATTTCAGCATGTTACAAACCCAATGCATGCCTTTTTATGATTTCAGTAAAATCAACGATTATATTGATGGTAAGATCTTTGTTCATTCGGTATGATTTTGTTTTGTTAATCTTTTTTTTTCTGCAGATTACACAACTAATCTTTAATATTTGATTTTGATTAAAGTTTATATTTCTTTAGCAAAATATTTAACATTTAACATATTAGGGTTTATAATCTTCCTTTCTAAAACATATTAAGCATTACATACTATTTACTATTTACTTATTATTAAGCATTACATATTATTTACTATTTTCTTATTTAGTTAATTATTTATTCAATTATTTAAATTTAAATGTTTCTCTATTTGTTGCAAATCTTATCCTTCTCTCTCTGCTGCACTCTCTACTTCACTGTTCAATGGTTTAGCAAATCCATACTACATATCTTATGCATGTCCTTTCTCAATTTAAGGTTAGGGGTTATATTACCAGTAAGATCTTTATCTATGCATAGCAAAACAGTAAAATCTCTTACATAAGAACTTCAAATTTGAATTTTAAAACATAAATGGAGTAGTCTTTAAAATCTAGAGATATAATTGTTATTTTATTAAAAGCATGAGTGTATATATTAAAATTAACAGAATTATAAATGTCATTTACGTCATCTAAAAAAATAGGTCGAAAAATGATAAATCTCAGTTTTTTATTAAAAATAACCTATTGATACAATAATATACATGCACAATTTATCATGTTTAATATTCATTATTTATTTTCTTATCTGTAATTGAGGTTACTCTAGGAAGATGAATCCAACGAGAAATTTTAAATATATAATATATAATAACCTAAAAGAAAGAACAATGCAAAAAACTTTAGCACTACTACTAATTTCTAATTAATTAACCAAATATAGAAATAAATAACATATCACGCTGTACATGGTAAGGGAAAGTGCAATAAAATTGGGAAAAATAGGACTCTGTTATTTTGAAAAGTGTTGTTGATTGTATTCCATCATCAGAAAAACGTTTATTTTATGCACTTTCATGTTCCCTTTTAAATCCATATTTCAAATGTTACTGCTAATATCAACATAGCCAGCATATGAAGCCCCCCCATGCAACGCAGCGTTTCACCTGACCCTGCCATGCACACAAAATAAAAAAGATAACTTCTGCATTCTTTTACTCAGTCAACCAATTTCATTATTATAATTTATTAAAATTAAAAATTAATTATAAATGATCATGTTTCACAATAATATTTA
>Ga0123340_1007446_pt1 | contig 10449 bp, 8 predicted proteins | sample SirMexnodulemix_FD_89961 | JGI IMG/M metagenome (GOLD analysis project Ga0123340, IMG submission 89961) | Root nodule microbial communities of legume samples collected from Mexico - Siratro Mexico nodule mix | ecosystem: Host-associated > Plants > Roots > Nodule | place: Mexico: Nepantla...
ATTAAATCAGTGATCAAGAAAGAGAAAGAAGATTCAAGAACACAAGGATTTTTATCCTGGTTCACCCAACAAACGGGCTACGTCCAGTCCCTCACACACAGTAAGGATTTCACTAAAAATGATCAAACTGATCAAGTTTACAACACTTGCCCACAACAAGAATACACTGCACTCTACAGCCAACCACTGCTGAACCTATAGCAGACCAAGAAACCACACAGAGTCCAATGTGTGTTTCAAGAACTCCCTTGCTGAAACCCACAGCAAGTCATAATTATACATAATCCACTGTATAACCCAGAAACGTCTCACTGCTCCCCGCAGTAGACCACTGATGAACCCACAGCAGAACAAGAAACCACGCAGAAACCCACTGTGTGTTTCAAGAACACCCTTGCTGAAACCTACAGCAAGTCACAATTATAGAGAATCCACTGTATAACCAAGAAACGCCTCACACTGCTCCCCGCAGTAGGCGAACCACCAATACAGTCTCACTGTACCAAGAATTACACCCCAGCAATTCAAGAACTTAGTAGTAGTTTGAATAGTTGAAAGATTTACACATAAATCAACAAACAAGAGCAACTCTATACAACAGATCAGAAATGTAAGAAGAAACAGGTATAGAGTGCTTAGGCTGAGGTCAAATCAATGATGTTGAAATGTGCAGTCAATTTCCAAGCTCCAGCAGAATGCAACAAAGCACTAATGCTATAACCTAATTTTGGACAGAGATATAAAAAGGAAAGAATCATCCTCGAAATAGGGGCGGTTGCAGCTACAGTATTGACAGAGTCCTTTATTCTATTGTTTTTATGTTTTTATGGCTACTATGAGTAGCTAACTTTTTTATTTTCTTGTTTGTATTTAAACTCTACACTTTGATGAAACACATTTATTCATAGTTGGTATTTTCGGTTCTTTCTTAATGTTTGGTTTTATTTGAGTAATGAATCCGGGAACTGAATGTTGCGATTAACTGGGAAGTAGTTCCAAGGTTCTGAACTAATCGAAAATGCTTGTTGCCAAGGGATATCAAGAATGAATCTCATTGGAACAATTGTTGGGAGGCAGCTGTGTTTAATGCCCGTTAATGAACGAAATAAAGGAGACTGTTATTTAGTTAGATTTACTTGAGAATTTCAAGGCGTGAGGAATCAGCTTGAATGAATGCTAGCTGCACAGAAACTATGAGTAATGAGATGTATCTCCAAAAGGTTGAGTGGAAAATACAACAAGTTTAATGGAGGAAGTTCACTCCCAAGATACCTTAACGACATTGTCTTTAGCTTTGTTATTGACCTCTATTTTATTAAGTATTGTTGATATTCACATTTAATCAGTACACTGTTTTAACTTAAGACATTCTGCAACTTTCACTTGACTTAAGATTACTTGCTATAACTAAAACGAGACCTGTTCCCTGTGGGTTTAACACTCATACGTTTTGCACTATATTACTTTTGACTCGGTACACTTGCCGAAAAATAATCAACAAGTTTGTGGCGTCGTTTTCGGGGAATAGTAGTTTTAGTTATAGAGAGTAATTTTATGCATTGTAGATAGTAGTAAATAGTTGTAGATAGTTTGTCATTCTGAGTATATTACTGTTGAGTTTAAATTTATGTGATACAACAAGTTTTCCATTCCGTTATTACTAACTTTCATTGAGGAAAGGTGATTTATGTTGTTGAGAGGCCAGGTTCCTCAATTACTTGCCATAGTTTATGCACTTGAAAAGTTACGATCCTATTTGAGGGGTTCCAAAATCATTGTCTTTATAGATCATGCAGCAATTAGATACCATTTGACTAAGCCAAATTATAAGCCTAGGCTAATAAGGTGGATTTTACTATTGCAGGAATTTGACTTAGAAATTAAAGACAAGAAAGGTTGTGAAAACAATGTGGCATACCATTTGCCTAGACTGGCCAATGATGAGATAACAAATGCAGAGGCTACAATACTAACATAATTCCTAGATGAAAAGCTATTGGTGATACAAGAAAGCCTATGGTTTCCAAATATGGCAAACTCTAAGGCAGCAGGTGTGGTCCTAGAGAATATGAATTGGCATCGGAGAAGAAAATTCTTCAAGGATGCAAATCAATACACTTGGGATGACCCTCAATTATTCAAAATGGGAGGCTAATAATTTACTTAGAAGGTGTGTCACTTAAGCTGAAGCTAGTAACATCTTGTGGCACTCTAACAGCTCACCCTATGGAGGACACTATGATGGAGAAAGAATAGTAACTAAGGTGTTGTAAGCAGGATTTTTTTGGCCCACCGTGTTTAGTATTCTCAGAAATGTGAGGGATTCCAGAAAACTGGAAGCATGTCAAAAAGACGTGAAATACCGGTGCAAAACATTCAAGAAGTGGAGGTTTTTGATTGTTGGGGGATTGACTTCATTAGACCTCTTCCAATGTCATTGTCCCATGAATACATTCTCCTAGTTGTGGAATATGTTTCAAGATGGGTGGAAGTTGTACCAGCTCAACATGCAAATGCTAAGACAATGATTAAGTTTTTGAAGAGGCATATCTTTTGTAAATTTGGCACACCCAGAATCCTGATAAGTGATAGAAGCTCTCATTTTTGCAATTCTTCACTCCAGAGAGTCCTCGAACATTATGGTGTGAGACATAAAGTTGTCATTGCTTACCATCCCCAAACAAATGGCCTCATCGTGCAAGGATTGGTCAATCAAGCTAGAGGAAGCTTTGCGGGCATACAGGACAGCATTCAAAACACCAATTGGTTTGTCTCCATTCTAATTGACATATGGGAAGGCTTGTCATTTACCTGTGGAATTAGAGCACAAGGCTTATTGGGCTTTAAAGCTCTTGAATTTTGATTCCAAGGCTTTAGCAGAAAAGAGGAAATTGTAGCTCCATGAGTTGGAGAAGTTGCGGCTCAGTGCTTATCAATCTTCAAAAATCTACAAGGAAAGAACAAAATTGTACCATGACAAGAAGATCTTCAACAGAACATTCGGCCCAGGTTAATTAGTTTTATTATTTAATTTAAGGTTTAGATTGTTTCTTGGAAAAATAAAGTCAAAATGGTCAGGACCTTTCTTGGTTAAACATGTCAGAACATATGGCATAATTGAATTGGAAGACCCAATTTCACGTCGCAGTTGGTGGGTTAATAGCTAGAGACTCAAGCACTACCACGGTGGTGAGATTCATAAGCTTACCACTATGAAAGAAGCATGAATCATCAAGCGTCAAGCTATTTGACGTTGAACGAGTGCTTGCTAGGAGGCATCCCAGTGTTTTAATTATTTTTGTTGTTTGTTTGTTGTATTGCTTTTGTTTCATGGACTCCAATTACCATAGTCATGCTTATGTTGTCGCTGCAATTTCATTACTTCATTCATAAGTAAGCTATATTCAAATATAGTCAAGGCAGGGGACTGAGGTTTTGCTTGGGTTGTGTTTTCATATGTTTTAGGTGCGCTTCAAATCCTTTATTTAATAAAGAGTCTCTTACTTTTGAAACTACTCTTCTTTCCACTCGTATGCACTAGCTTAAAACCCTAAGCCCTGCCACGCCCTGCACATTTCATTCTAGTGATCATTTATACCCATAGTTCTCATTTTTCTGCTTCATTTCCTTGCTTGTATTCTTGAGAAGTGATAAAGATGCCTAGGATTAAACACACTGCAGGACTGAGGAAGCGAGCTGTGAGAAGGAGCAAAGCGCCTATTGTTGATGACGCTTTTGAGAAAACAAAAGGGTCGTGTGAAGGGGAGGCTTCAAATGAGAACCCTATCCGATTTCTAAATCGATACAAGGAAAGGAGGTTTGCAGAAATCAAGCATTGGAGCTTCATTCCCGAAAGAAAGGTGCAACTTGCTCTTAGAGAGTATGATGTTTTTCTTATGGGTTTGATGAGGAGAAACTGGAGGCAGCTGGCAGACCCGTTATTCAAATATGATGCAGAGGTGGTCTATGAGTTTTATGCAAATGCATGGGCTGGGAGACAGGACGTTGTTGAAAGGGAGTCATATGTCAATGTAAAATGGATACCGTATGATCCAAAGTCTATTAACAAATTTTTGGGGAATCTGTATCCTGACCCTGATGAGCAATGCACCTACCACAGACTAAAGGCAACTGAGAATGATTTCAACAATAACAAGGTAGCACAAGCTTTGTGCATACCAAATCGTTCATACCAAAGAGGACCTACTGGAAGGCAGAAGCGGATTCAAAGAAAGGATATGAGAACACTGGCCCAAGTCTGGCTAACATTCATGTTAGCTAACATTGTCCCCATAGGGCATGGCTCTGATTTGAATGTGCCCCACTATAACTTGTTGTATTCTATAATACAAGAAGAATATATAGTGAATGTGTCAAGAGTGATCTATGATGAGATTCAGAAATTTGTGGACCTGGAAGTCAATCAGGAAAAAGACAAGAAACATGGAGTTTTTTCCTAACACTCATTACTCCTTTGTGCCAAGCTCATGGTGTTTTTGTGGAACCATGGATAAAAATCCGACCTCCCATCAATAAGAAGTTCATCACCCTTAACTGCACTAATCCAGAATAAGACCCTGTGACACAGTTAACCAGCCACCACTGCAACCACCACACTCTCCATAATCACCGTGCCTTGAATCTTTTGAAAGCATCTCCTGGAGTTTCTAGACACTCAAATTGATCACATTTATGCCAAATAGAGCTCTTTGCACCGTGGAGTCAAACATATATGTCAAGGGTTATATGATAACTCCCTCAAGCCCAACCAAGTCCATGGATGGATCCTGAATCCTTTTTCTCATTTGTAGCATGGCCTGGGGACAGGCCAAAACCTGCAGGGGAGGCAGACCAACCTTGACTGTCAGTAGTCCACACGAAAGACATTGTGACTGGAGAAGGTGGAGAAGAGGAAGAAGATAATGAAGGAGAGGCTGGTTATGATACAATAAGAAAGGAGGATGATGACTTTGTGACAAAGATGGATCAGTTCTTTAATGATGACTGACCTGCTCAGTCTTAGCCAAGCTGCCAAGGGGGTTAATCATGTTTAAGTTTAAAGCTTGGATAACTGTTCATTTTGTACTGAATGCATTGATGACTGTTGCATGTTGCATGATTCATTGATGATTGTTTTGGGATAGGAACAGATTAATTAAATGCAAACATGTCTATTAACTATTTTGAATTAACATGGATGAATGTAAGTAATGCACAATTCTTTGCTTTGTTTGTAAATATACTATGAAATTTGATGCTATGAAATTCATATTGAAATGTTGCCTGAGCTGTGATGATTTGATGCATGAGACAGTTTTGATTTAATCTAAAGTAAGGAACACTGTCAATTTTTGAACTCAAGGATAAGCAACTCTGTGTTTGAATACTTGGTGTGAACGATTGCATGAATTTTTTTTGGAATGCCTAGCTGAGTCACATTTGTCAGGGAAAAAGATGAGAGTGAGAGAGTGAGCAAATTCAGACAAGAGGGAGTTGTTCTATGATATGATGTTCACCTAGTGTTGCTTAAGCGTTTTCAATTGTTGCTAGCGAGACAAGGGATGAAGATGATCAAGGCATGTGTGTATCAAAATGATAGTAACCCACAGCCAAACAACCTACCTTTAGGAGTTAACTTCTTTTGGAAAAACCAGTGGGCCAACATTTCCTAATTGAGCTAATATTTCCTTCCTACACTTTAGCCTCTGTTTTTATCTATCCTACCCTCAACATGGCTAATGAAAGGAAACATGAGCACAATGGAGATCTACAGTAAGTTTTACCAAAGGAACCCGATCTAACAAGACTTAGAAAGAGAGACAGATCATTAGAAATAACCAGTCATTATTCAGAAAAAAGAAAAAAACAGTCAAATCATAAGAAAGTGTAGCAGAAATAAAAAGAATAGAGTTCTTTAGATAAAAAGGGATACAAGTTGTGCATGTGTTTCCTTCATTAAACATGTCCTTTGTTATCTGATAAAACCAAAGATTTTTTTTTTACCCAGCCCCATTACAACCCAATGAAAGACCTTGAGATTCATGGCTTGTTACGTGAGCAGCTATTAAAAAAACGAAGAGCAACACTAAGGTGGAAGTATCATGAACACATAAGTGAAACACTTGAGAGAAACACTCAGAAGGAGCATTAGAGTGATTTAATCTTGAACTCCGTGTCAAATTGTGGTAAAGTTGTCATCTGAGGAACTCAATTGCAATAGTTTTAAAAGTAGCTAACACAGTGGTTGGGCATTGTTGTGTTACAATTGTTTGCAGTGGGATCCTTCTCAAGATTGAACTCATTATGGAATCATGTTCAGTCATGATTCCCCAAAGACCATTACGTAAGCTTGCTGCATAATTATTTATCTTACTTGAGGGCAAGCAAGAGTTCAAGTTGGGGGGAGTTGATAACTGTTATTTTGTAATGTAATTGGGTATATGTTTTGATGAATTTTACCCAAGATTGTGTATAATCTAGGCATTTATAATGAACTTACAACTTAATTTGTGAACAATGCAAAACAAGATGCTAATGCTCAGATTTTCTGGAGATTTAGGTTTGGAAGGCACAGGGAAGCTGAAATGAAGGAGAAACTGTGAAGCAAAATGCTTAAGCGAATCAGGACAGCTCGGACAAAAATGACTCATAGAAAAATAGGTCATTAGTGAAAAGATGCTCGAGCAAGGACTTCTACTTAGACCAGAACTCACTAACAGAACACTGATGTAGTAACCTAATTTTAGACAGAGATATAAAACGGAAAGAATCATCCTCAAAATTGGGGTGGCTGCAACTACATTATTGACTGTCCTTTATTCTATTGTTTTATGTTTTTATGGCTACTATTAGTAGCTAACTTTCTTATTTTCTTGGGATTGAATGTAGTTGATTTTCTTGTTTGTATTTAAACTCTACAATTTGATGAAACACATTTATTCATAGTTGGTATTTTAATGAACTAGTTGATTTAGTTAAATTAACTTGATAATTTCAAGGCGTGAGGAATCAACATGAATGAATGCTAGTTGCGCAGAAACTATGAGTAATGAGGTGTATCTTCAAAATGTTGAATGGAAAATACAACAAGTTTAATGGATGAAGTTCAATCCCAAGATACCTTCACGACATTGTCTTCAGCTTTGTTATTAACCTCTGTTTTATTAAGTATTGTTGATACTCACATTTAATCAGTACACTATTTTTACTTGAGACATTCTGCAACTTTCACTTGAGCTAAGATTACTTGCTAGAGCTAAAACGAGACTTGTTTCCTGTGGGTTTGACACTCATACTTTTTACACTATATTAGTTTTGACTTGGTACACTTGCCGAAAAATAGTTGTCTTGTCCTTGTCCCTACGATGCATATTAATTTGATTATACCCCGAGAAGGCATCAAGGAAACTTAAGAACTTGTCACCTGAAGCTCTATCAAGAAGTTGCTCAATGCTCAGGAGTGGATATGCATCCTTTGGGCACGCTTTGTTGAGGTTGGTGTAATCCGCGCACATTCTCCATTTTCTGTTGGGTTTTTTAACTAAAACCACAATAGCCAGCCAAGTACTATAGTGTGCCTCTCGGATAAAACCTGGTTCGAGCAACTTCTCAACTTCTCCCCTGGCTGCCAATCGCTTCTCTTCCCCTAACTTCCTCTTCTTCAAGGTGACAGGTTTTGCCTCCTTGAAGGTCAATAACTTATGCACCATGGCAGTTTTTGGCAACGTTTGGCTTATCTTTTCAGCATTTTCTACGGATAAGGAAGCTCTCATCTTGGTGGTTTTGTCTTCGCTTAGCAAAGAAATAGGTTGTGTTTCCTCACGAGGCTCGACCCTCATTTCTTCCATTCTCGACAACATGACTCCTCTTGGTGCTCCTTTCTTTAACTTCCAGCTCATCTTGAGTTTGCATGGTGGGCTCAATCTTTAGGCTTGCCACATAACACTCGCGACCAGTTCTTTGATTGACATCGACAGTGATGATGTCGTCTGTCATTGAAGGGAAGTTCATGGCTAGATGGGGAGTTAACACTATCTCCCCTAACAGATTCAAGTATGGCTTGCCGAGAAGTATGTTGTACGATGTGTTGGCATCTACCAAGAGATATCTGATCTTAATGGTCCTAGTTTGCCTTCCTCCCTCTCCAAATTTTGTCTACAAATCAATATACCCCTTGGTGTCAACTCTCTCACCGGAAAAACCCACTATTTGGTCGTCACGTGGCTGCACTTCACTTTATGGTATTTGAAGTTTTTTGAAGGTGCTCCAGTAGAGTGTATCTACCGAGCTCCCTTGGTTTGCCAACGTTTTCATGACCGCAAAGTTTTCAATTTCTATCATGATCACCATGGGGTCGTCTTGTGCCGAATCGATGCCTTTGAAGTCTGTATTCGTGAACGTGATGGGAGGCATCTTGTGTCGCATGGGGGCAAATACTTTGTTGATAGTTTGGACCGCCCGCAAGTGCTTCTTTCTCTCATTCTTACCATTTTCGGTCATCAATGCACAAATCGTTTCAAATGGCCTGCTTGGATCAACTCCTCGATCTTATCCTTTAGGGAAACACATTCCTTTGTGTTGTGCCCATAGTTTTGGTAAAATCTGTGTTGCGCAATGTTGCCGCCCTCCTTGGAGTAGGCAAGAGGTCGCGTTCCACGCCTCTTCTAGTATTTGGCCTCTATTGGTATTAAGAGAAGTGTAACTAGAGAGCCTGGGTGTTCTCGCCTCCTTTGGTCTTTTGAACGGAGGAGGGGGGGCTTGTTTATCTTTCACTCGTACCTTCTCGCCCTGAGGCTCTACTCTGACTTGATTTTGAAACTCTCGTAATTCTTCTAATTGCATAAACTTGGCAGCTCTCCTCCTGAGCTCATCTAAGTCTGATGCTGGTTTTTTACACAGGTTATCCACAAACGGTCTTAGCCTAACTACAGTTACCATATGGTGTAGGGCGACTTTCGGGTTGAGGTCGTGGATTCGCAAAGTCAGCTTACCAAATCTTTCCATGAACACTCACAAAGATTCACCCTTCTCTTGTCGTATGTTGACAGGGCTAGCAATGTTAGATGATGAGGCTTGTTAGTCGCGAATTGTGTGTTGAAAAGGCTCACTAGAGTTTCAAAGCAGTCAACTAAGAAGTGCGGGAGCCTAGTGAACCAGCTTAGTGCCATCCTTTTAGGGAAATACGAAACACTCGACACAAGACCGCCTCGTCGTTAGTGTACAAGCTCACCTAGGTGACATACATGTCGATATGCTCATCGAGATCCATTGAGCCATCGTATCAGTCCATGCTCAGTCCCTTCCAATTAGATGGTGTTAGTACATTCACAAAGACTAAGGATTTGATGAAGCCATGCAAGACATGTTCAACAAGGCAAAGCAAGCATACAACTGCATATGGATTTGGTCTTGGTCTGATGTGAGTAGGTTTAGGTTTGATTGGCAAGGAACCCATGCACGGTCAAGGAGAAATCTAATAGCACAAAGGTCTAAAAGGGTTTAAAATGTTAAATTAAAGAATTAGCTAAGTTTTTGATTAAAACTGGTTTCAATACTGCACTGGGTTCAAATAAAGCGATTTCCATTTTCATGAAATCGAGTTATCCGATACCTGGTAGAACTGAATTAACGGTTTTTGAAAAAATTGTATTGGTGCCTTTTCATCTATAAAAACAGTGAGTTTTCTAAAATGCGCCATAACAATAGAAAACAGAAATACGAAAACGAGAGAAAAATCACAGTTGAAAAACCAGTGAGAAACACCTTTGTGAAATTTAGGGTTCTTGAGAAAAATCAATTTGAGGCTTTTGTTGAAGAGTATCGCTTGACCCACTCTGTGCTATTGGAATCTTCGACATTGTGCAAAGGCCTCCTCTGCGCGCCAATCAGGAGTTGTTCTTTACCATTCTTGATCCTATTTGAATCAAGATTAGTGGTGTTTTCATTGTAATTCTGTAAAATTCATTGAACGTTTGTATTGGTTTGGGCTTTAGAAGTAAGCATGTGTTTTCTGCTGAAATTGATTGGAAGCTGCGGGGAGCAGTTTATCAATTAGCAGAGTTCTTGATTTCTACGGGGAGTAGAAATTGACTGGTCTGGGCTATAGGAATTAGCCTCGTGTTACTGCTGAAATTGATAGGGAACTGCGGGGAGCAGTTTGTCAATTTGCAGGGTTCTTGATTTCTACGGGGAGTAGAAATTGACTGGTCTGGGCTATAGGAATTAGCCTGGTGTTTCTGCTGAAATTGATTGGAGGCTGCAGGGAGTAGTAGATCAATTTAGCAGGGTTCTGATTTCTACGGGGAGTAGAAATTGGTTGATTAATTGTATGTGAACAATTAATTGAGTTAGTGGAACTTTCTTTGCAAGTGGTGCAGAGAAAACTGGACGTAGCCCTTTGTGGTGAACCAGTATAAAATTGATTGTGTCTCTTCTTCTAAAACCCTTCTC
>Ga0123340_1007448_pt1 | contig 10448 bp, 4 predicted proteins | sample SirMexnodulemix_FD_89961 | JGI IMG/M metagenome (GOLD analysis project Ga0123340, IMG submission 89961) | Root nodule microbial communities of legume samples collected from Mexico - Siratro Mexico nodule mix | ecosystem: Host-associated > Plants > Roots > Nodule | place: Mexico: Nepantla...
TACATATATGTGTATATACATATATCCACACACAATCACATATATATATATATATATATATGTACCCACACATACGAATATAGCCTTTAGATAAAACCGCCTGCATCACAGTAACACAAACACTGCACAAATTTATTAGTACTAGTTTCTACCAAGCAAGTCCTGCACCAAGCATAACTAGATTTATAGGGTGCGCCTTAAGTTGTCCTTTTAAGCATAGCACACAGGAATAAACACAATAACATCTACGACTGGAACTACATCGAACCCATACATGTGGGTGATATTTATTACTCTACTTAACTACATAAACCAGGAATAGCTCCTTTATGCAGTAGATTTGGCAATAGCTCCAGCTGAAGTCAGCAGAGGCACCAGCTTCCCCTGATTGTGCAGGTCAGTTGTGTCTGCGTAGAAGCACAAACAATTTAACTAACTGTATGAAATGAAACCTAAAGATTAAGAAACTTGCGGAGATCTATAAAAGTATCTAAATCTTACTGTCACAGCCACCAATGTGTTTTCCACCAATGAACACGTTTGGCACAGTTCGCTGACCAGTCCATTCGAGCAATGCTTTCTGGATATCCGCTCCATCAGCTGCACAATGTCAAACCACTTGGATTAACACAAAATCACAGACCCGAATCCTCTTCACTCACTGCACCGTGCAGCAAGTAACGAGAACGACACAAGATTCACCTAGAACCCGTTTCTTTCTTATAGGTAGCAGTGTAGCTGTGGGAGAGACCAGGATGCAAAATCACATATAAAAGGAAATCCAAATACTGAATGTGAAAAGCTATTAAAAATAACTCGGAACCGTAAAACAATCCCTAATAAGCTGTTAACTAATTTTTAAAACCAACTTCAGCAAAAACAATTCTTGCATTCTATGATTCTACATAAACAACTAGAAATATATAAAAAATTATGTTTGAGCGGAGGATAGAAGAGAAATGAGCTTCTATATCCATATACAATTCATCAAACCCGCTGTAAGTGTCAGTATCTTAAAGCTGAATTACAAAAAACAGTTCTGTTAAACATAAAGCATAGGCACAAGTGTATATCTATCTATACTCAAAGCACAAACCAAAACCTTGTTATTGAGAGGACCAAACAATGCTAAAATTAACCCTTACCAATAACAAAATACCTACATAAACAGTTTAATATTATTATTCATTTCAAACAGTGGCGCTTTAAAAGTACAGTTTCAACCCCAATTCATTAACAACCCAGGAGCAGCGTAAGCATAACCCGGGACAAGAGAAAAGTCAGTATCAAATTCTCTATTCCACTCTTCTGCATATATACAAAATTTGAAACCAATAAAAACGTATATTAAAAGGAAAATGATACAGAGAGAATTTAATCCTATCCCTTGTGGACAAGAAAATATGAGATCTTGTAAAACGAACATAAAGGCCTGTTTGGATACAAGCTAGAAGAGCTTTGGAGAGTTTTTCTACTGAAAATAGAGCTTTAGAAGCAAGCCTTCGTGTTCATTCAGAGCTTTTTCCTGTAGAAAATTATCAAAAACTCTTCTCACAGTACAAAAAGCATTATTCTGTAGCTGTGAGAGGGATTGACAGACGTCAACCGTTTTTCCGCATTTCTCGACAACTATTTTTACAACAAAAAATCAAATACGTGAAATCGAAGTTGGATCTAGCAAAATTTCTCCCAAGTAATGATGATTAAGAAAACATAACAAATAAGAGAAAAGAAAAAATACAGATACCGACAAACTTCACGTTCAAAAATCGAAAAAAAAAAATCATGCGGGCTTAAATAATCGAAAACCGGCTGAATCTGTGTCCTTATTGTACAAAGATTCATTAAAAAAACAATAACCTAAGTAGCGCACGCCGTCCGAATATTATTTTTTTTTTTATCTCAGGAACACAAATAAAAGGGTTTAGCGAAAAGGTAAGAAAGGAAAAGGCACACACATTCAACGTCCAGCTCGAGAAGCTTGTAAGTGACGCCAAGGCTAGAGAAGAGGTGCTTCACTTGGTCGCAGAAAGGGCAATAGGTTTTGCTGCAAACGGAATCAGAAACCACGGTTAAGAAAACGATTGATTCAGCGTCGTTCAGATTCACAGAACAGAAATGAAAGGCAAAGAAGAGAGACCTGAAAACGGCAACGGGATTGGACGACACGATCTCCTTAGCTTTGTCCAGAACCATCTCGATGTCTCGGTTTTTCTCGGGGTCTTTGATTTCCTTACAGACACAATAATTTTGGGGCTCTGTGTGGATATATATAGCGTGCAAAGAAAGAGAAACACAGAAGAAAGCGATGTTACGTCACTGTGAACTGACTCACTCTCCATGAAGGTTCAAGCCCGTACCATTCAATGGGCTGTGAGGATGTTGCTATTCACACCCTGGTATGCTAAGTTGACTCCCACCTTTTGAAAGAAGTTCGTAAATTATTTTAGCGTTTTTTTAATCATAGATTGAATTGCTGGTTTATGAACTATATATTATTCAGACTTATTATGTGAGGAAAGAAAAATATCTTTTTTATTAGATGGGATAATGTATCAAACTCATTTATAAAATGTAAAATAATAAGAGAAAAAAAATTGTTCTTTCATTATGAAAATAGTTAAAGATAGGATTCAAGACAATTATGAATTTGTGCAGTTAGGAATTTAATATAAGAACATTTTAAAAAAATATGAGTGTGTAGTACTCATATAAAATCTTAGTTATTAAGTCTCACAGACCATTTAGCATCATCATTTTCATTTCTGGTTGTGACAAAACATAGAGTCTATTCACATGGACTTAATAGAAGTCTTGGTGTTGTTAGACCAGGTGATTCAAAAATACATCATAGTAAAAAATATGTTTTATAATAACTTTATGCTCTATTACATAAATATTATATTAGGTCTTTCTCTGTCATAATTTTTTTTAGTCTTTGTTATAATAATGGTATCAAAATCACTTTTGAAACCAACAAATGATATTTGTTATTATTGTTAATAGTTTAGTCGGATAAAGTAACTTGTTACTAGAATCAATGAGTGTGTTATGTGTTGAACTGTAATATTTTATTTGGCACGTCTTATTTTGATAAAAAAAGAAAAACTATATGCCCAATTGTTGTCATTACACCCAAGACTATGAAACTTTTGTACATAGAAACATTAAGATTGTACATTTTTTTTTCCTTTATCAGCTCTGTAGTCATAAAGATTGTAGAAAATATTCTTTAATTATTTGGATTTTGGGCTTAAAGTTTAAATTATATGTTATGAAATCATTTATTTTGTAGTTCATTGACCACTGTGAACTCTTTATCGACATAGGTTGTAAATCATTCATTAACTACTTTTAATCTCAACTAGGGTTTAGAGTTTACGTTAGGATGCTAATCTTTAATCGTCTTTCACCTCCAAACATTATTAGAGTCCTGTATATTAAGACTCTAAAAGTCTATTTAGGTCCTTATTATCCTAAAACAAAACCATTTGTTAAACTACATAAAACTACTTAAACAATAATTTATATTATTTATTTGTTTATTTATTATTATTTTTTACGAACGGTGAACTTGTTATAAGTAGACGATCTAATCTTTACTCATGACACTCTAATCTTAATTGTCTAACATAGTTAGATAAGACAACCTATATATTTTGATTATAATAAATAACGATTTTGACAATAATAAATATTAATTTTTCATAGATTAATGATTTCATTTGAGTGTTTTAACATGATACTCTAATAGTCATCAAACTATCAAGTTTGTAACATATAAGATGCAGTTTTGTATACAATATATGAATTCACTTTTTGAATTTGTTAAACCGTCAAGCATTCAATACTTGACTCGTTAATACCGATGAATATTTTGACATAGTAAACCAAACTTTTCTGATAATGTATGCTAAATTTGGTATTATTAATATAAGAAAATGTTACCAAGAATAAAAGATGTTTTAATACATAACAATTTGAACACAACAAAAAAAAAATGTGTCATATGAAAGGCTATCAACTTTTAAAATCAAGCTTTAACTCTTAACGAAAAAACATCTACATTTAACTATCAACAATCTTATTCACAAGGCTTATAAATGGTAGCATTTTATCATACAAAATAACTATAACAATCTAATGTAAAATGTACAACATAACTTGCATGTTTTTTTTTCTTTCTTAAATGGTAGATCGTTAGATCGTCTTATAGATAAAGAATGGACCTTCTTTTGCAAATCCTTTACTTTTATGAAGTTGTCTCACTCAAAGAGTCTTTAAATTTCATATAATCTCTTAAATAGTTTTATATGTACTTGATATCAACTTTGTTTCTTATTATAGCTAGGAGTGAGAATAATAAAATACTCATGAAAACTAAAATGACTTGGTGAGAAAGAACACTTGTGTGATTTATCTAAGGGAAGATAAAAGAAATAATCAAAATGACTTTGTGTATTTATGTAAGCCGTAAGTGGAAATGAAAATTACTTATGTAATCTTCTACATATAGTGAAACCCTTTAGTTTTATTAAAATAAGAATGGATGTAGATAAGTTTGATGATTATAAGGCAAAAATTGAGGTGGAGATTAACAAGGTTTCTAATTTTCTATAGAAGATTGAATTATATGATCATGTTGAAGAAGAATTAGATGATAAATGAGTTTATGATAATTACAATGTTATTACTGGTAAAACAAGGAGAACAATTAGAGTTATAGAAAATTGATTTTATGTAAAGCATATTTCATTTTTCTTAGTAGCTTCTAGTGGGATGTTAGATAAAGCCCTTGAGTGTATCATCTATTCTAGCAAGTAAGGAGAAAACTTAATGGTTAGATATGTCATGAACAAGGAGATGAATTCACTTTGTTTAAAAAAGACCTAGATTATGGTTTGTAGAGCTAGGGTTTATAGATTGGTCAATTATAAATGAATTTTCAAATGTAAGGATGAAATTCCAAAAACTTGTTAGATGATTTAAAGGTGCGATTGGTAACTATATGTTTTACCCAAAGGGAAAGAATTGACTATAATGATGTATTCTCCCTAATGATAAAGCACAAATCCATTCAAATATTGTTAGTCATGGTTGTTGAGCTTAACCTTGAGTTCAAATATTTGGATGTTGAGACCAATTTCCTTATGGATACCTAGAGGAGACCATTTATATAAAATAACCAAAAAGCACTTTGTTTGTTAGCTAAAAAAATCCTTGTAATGTTTGAAGCAATCCCTAAGACAATAAAATGAGAGATTGATGAGTTCATTGCAAGTATTAGCTTTGAGTGAAGTAAATTAGATACATGTGTTTATTTCAAGTTCTTAGTAGAAGATAACTTGTATGTTAATGATATTCTAATAGTCAATATTAATTGAAATGAATGGAGCATGCACTAGTTTTGGAAACATTTGAGATTATTAAGGATGATTTTGAGAAGAATTTGTGGTTGAATTTTCTAAAGTGAGGTTAGTGATAACTGTTAATAATTGGTTAATTATGCATAGATTTGTTACGATTTTTAGCATTTGTTCTGTTTTAATTATAGGATTTTTAGGGATTTTGTTTAGTTAGGGATTTTATTGTTTATTTTCCTGTTTAATGCGTTTTTGTTTTTGGAAGAGAATGATGTTGAGATTTAGGTAAGATTTGAAGAAAGAGAAAATGAGGAATGCTGGAATTAAGGAAATGAGCAGAAAATCAGATTTTAAGTGACTTCTTGCTTACGCTAAAGGAGGAGCTTGAGCTAAAACTCACTTAAATCCAAAAGGAAGTTCTGAACGAAGGCATCAACGCCACTGAAGTGTGAAGTGCGAAATAACAACCACTTTGTACCAAACAGCAGAGATCTTTTATAAAAGGAAGGCTAGAATGAACAGAGGGATCATCATCTTTTGGAAGATCTTTGGAAGCACTTTGGCAATCAAGAATTTTCCTTTTTCCTTTTCCATTGCATTTTCATGGCTACCATGCGTAGCTAATTTCTTTTCTTCTTAGGATTGAATGTAAAGTCTCACTTTCATATGCACTCTTAATACTATTTTTATGTCATTCAATTTAATTACTCTCGTTAATGTTTTGTTTAGCTTTTGTATATCTCAAATTTCTTATTTTGACTGGAAAGTATTATTTGAAATTGGAAATAAACATTAACTCATTACAGGTATACATTCAGGAATGAAGTGTAACGTAATGACTGTTCATTGTAAACGCTCTTAATGCTGATTAATTTAATCTGGTAACTAGGAATAGAGCTAGATATTTTAATCTATGAATTTCAATATTAGAGGAATCAAGTTGAAAAGGTTTTATTTGTACAGAAGGGTAATTTAATAAAATGACATAATTATTTAATTATGAGTGTATGGGAAAGAGAGTCAGTTACAATTCAATCCCAAAGCTTTTATTATTATTAGTTTCATCTCTCTTAACTACTTTCTATTACTTTTCTTTAAATCGTTAAACAAACTCATTATTGTTAATTGATTTTATTCACCATCTATTGATATATATTTGGTTTTCAATTAAACCCATGTTCCCTGTGGGAACGATACTCATCTTATTTATTATACTACTTGAGGACTCAGTACACTTGCTGATAATCCGTTAACAGTTAGATCAACACTTAAGAGGAAGTCTAAAAAAGTGTCTTGTATAAGACTCATCTAGAGAGAATCTTGACAAGTTTAGAAGTGCTGAAGAATTTTGGCAGCAATTCAATATATTCATCAAAGTTATTTTATATGAGAAGGGCGCCTCTATATATAGATTAAACCTTAAGTTAACCCTAACTTGTCTTGCAAGTTTCAAAATCCTCTCAAATGAGGTTAACAAGTGTCAAGACAAGAATGGAGAGGATCCTCTCTATTAAAAGAGTGTCATGTAGCAAGGAAGCATGGAAAGCATGACAAGGCGCCACCTAGCCCTAAATGAGTGCCACCTAGCCCTAAGTGAGTGCCACGTAGCTTGCTTTGCATGCTAGGATTTTTGTTGACCTAGGCGCAAGCTTCTCTCTCCTAGGGTTAGGGCTTATCTTCTACAAACCTTCACCCAAATACAAGACCCAAAAATTAAAACTTTATACTACCTTGGCCCAAAATCCTATTTTACTTGGCCCAAAATCCTATTTTACTTGGTCTAAAATAAATTGTACACTACTCTATACAATTTTTAAAAAATAGAGGTCATATTTTCTTGATGCTCCAGACTCATGATCTCTTCAGTTTTAAACTTAGGCCTAAAATGTCTTATTAGAGGCTCAAACAAGCCTAATCAAACTCATACTCCTTGTAAGTTCTTAATCAATTCTTTAGTTTTGTGCATCTTTATTCTCATCTACAGTCTTAAAGATGACTACCATCACCTTACCTTATTATGTTGAAGTAGGGTCATGATGCTTGACCATGTCCTAAAAGCAAGGAATATACATCATTGGTAAATTCTTCCTAAACCTCCATGCTTTTCTTCCTATACCTCCGTACTTTCAAAGTATCAAAATATTTTTTCTAAAATTTGTATTCTGGACTATATAATTTTAAATATAGAATTTTTTTTATATTTTAAATTACACAATCTATAATACAATTTTTTTTTATTTAAGATTAAGTAATTTAAAATATAATTTTTTGTATTCTAGATTTTAGAGTATAAAAAAGTTATATTTTAGATTGTAAATTCCAAAATAAGAGAAAGTGAAGAGAAATACATCTAAAAAGATAAAGAAGATGAAGAACATAAGATGATATTTTTACTTTTATTATAGAGGGACAAAAAGAAAATATAAAGATGCAAGAAGAATTTGCCGACATGATTTCCATTAGACCAGGAATTGAAACTGTGAATATTTTGTGGCAATTTCTTCCTGCACCCCCACAATTACTTCCTGCACCCCACAATTATTTGTAATGGCAAAAGTACCCTTGGCAGAATATACTAAAGGAGAAAGTGGTTCAGTGACTAGGTGGTGATGATAGATTTTCCGATGAGTGACGGTGGTAGAGGGTGCTGCAACAAACTTCTTCTACATCGTTCCTAGATAGGTTGTTTTCATTTTGCTTGGTTTAGGCGTGGTGTAGAGGTGTAGAGTGTCATTCGAATCTGGAATGGATTGTGGGGTGTGTGAAATGCCTTACAGAAAACGTTTTTCGTTAAAGATTTTTGTATTATGGAAAACGTTTTTCGGAAGAGGGGGTGTAAGGACCGGGTTTTGTATTATGAAAAACATTTTTCGTAAATGGTTTTTGTACTATGAAATTTTTTTTCCAGAAGACGGGGTGTGAGACCTGGTTTTGTAATATAAAAAACGTTTTCTGTAAGAGGTTTTTTATTATGGAAAACATTTTCCGTAATACAAAACCCTCTTATGAAAACGTTTTCCATAATACAAAATCTTCTTATGGAAAACGTTTTCCATAATACAAAAACCTCTTACAGAAAATGTTTTCCATAAAACAAAAATCTCTTACGAAAAATATTTTCCATAATACAAAACCTCTTACGAAAAACATTTTCCGTAAGACATTTCACACCCTCACAATCCAATTTCTTCAGAAAAACGTTTTCCATAATATCCTAACGCCTTTTATCTTCATTAACAAGGCTATAAGTGTCCATTAACATATTCTGATGGGGTGCAGGAAATAAATGTGGAGCTGCAGTAAGCAATTGCCATATTTTGTCTAGGCCCGGAAATGCGACGGCCCCGTGTGAATATTTATTGGAGTGCTATATTTACAAAAATAAATGCATATGGAATGAATTTTCTATTTATAATAACTTTTTTACAATATTTTTATAAATAAGTTGAAACTATTATTTTATTTATGTTTTCAAATTAAAATATAAAATACGATGAAAAAAAATACTATCATACTAATTACTAGTTTTTATTGGAGTGTTACATTTACATATATAAACGCATGTTGAATGAATGAACTTTCTATTTACAATAATATATGAAGTATTAATAAGTAATGAATCTAAGGTAATAAATTTAAAGTAATGTTTAGTTTCTGACACGAAACATAAATAAAATTTAAAATGTAAAAAATATTAAAGTTAATCCATTAGTAAACAATAAAAATATATGTAATCTTTAATAAAAATGACATTTTATTGATAATTAACTGTAACAATAAAGTTAAAACATTTTATCTGAAAGATTAAATATAAAAATTAAACTATAAACATAAAATAAATATTTAAATAGATTAAAATTGTAAAAAAAAAATCACTAAGTTTTATATTGGTTGATCCAAATATATTAAAATGCAAGTTTAAAAATTTAAATTTGGATCTTTTAAAATTTTGAAGATTTCTCGTCTTTTGTGCAAATAAGAAAAAAAGTATGTTTTCCGATTAGTTTTATTGTCATGTATATCATAAATATAATTTTTTTTCTTAGACATATATAGATAATAGACTATAGTATAAGAATAATAAAATAAAAAACTTAATATATATTTTTAGCATTTACTAAATTTATATTACTTCGTTTAATGTAATAAAATTAAGCTCATTGTTTGAAGCATAGAAGCCAATTTCGTAGTCCCCCTCGTGTGAAAAGGCTTCCAACCCTTTTTTGTCGGAGCACTTTCTGGTTTCTGTTGCTTTGTTTGTTGGTGTCTTAGCTTTTTGAGATGGTCAAACACTGCAGAGCGTTAGTTGTACAACCAAAATGATTATTTTGACTTAGGATTATGAATTATGCTTAAAGTTGTCATCCATAAATTCTAAAAGTATAGAGAAAGTAACAGGGTGTAGTGTGTAATGTTCATACATGAAGTGAGAAACATGTACCGAAAATAAGGGAAAGGGTGCATTGTCTAATTTTTATCTCTTTCCCCTTAAAATGAAACTGATTCCTACACTAAAACTCTTGAAATTATATAATATATTGACTTTAAAATCATGATAATACAATAAAAAATATAAAAAAAATATTCTATTAGATAACATTTAATATTGTTAAGTTTAAATAATTTGTATACCGCTTATATTAAAAAGTGTTTAACAATTTTTTCTTATTTCGTTTTCTTAGTTCTATATTAAGAATGGATTTTGTGTATATAACTTTTTAATATAATACAATTCCTTTATTGCATTCGTTTACTTGAATTTTTTTTCTTGTTACTTGAATTTTGTTATTGTTATTGTTGATTAAACCCAATAAAATGATTGAAAATAATAATGAGGTTGAACTTCCATAAAAAAAATCTTTACACTTTTTCTTAAAACATTCATAAAAGGGTTATGAAGTGAAATTTGTTAATTTTTAGAAATTGATTCAAAAGAAATGAATTGAATTATCTCACATATCTTTTCAAAACTTAGAATGATATTCTTATTAAATTTGTTAATTTTAAAAGTTGGTTACTTTTAATTATATGTATAATAACAAAATTAAAAATGTTAAGAGAAAATAAGATAAAGAAATATATATA